>Ga0210040_10000109_pt1 | contig 168626 bp, 156 predicted proteins | sample CryGeyCG12114_NA_FD_185462 | JGI IMG/M metagenome (GOLD analysis project Ga0210040, IMG submission 185462) | Groundwater microbial communities from aquifer - Crystal Geyser CG19_WC_8/21/14_NA (SPAdes) (version 2) | ecosystem: Environmental > Aquatic > Deep subsurface > Groundwater | place...
TCCTCTTCATGGGCGCAACAGAAGAACAAATGTCCTTCCTGTCCGCCGCAAACGTCACCCACGTCTCCTACATCCTGATCCTCTACTCGATCGCCTTCCTGCTGTACCTCTTCGTCAACATCCTGCTACACATCTACGCGACGCACACCTGGCCCGACGACGAGTCGAACGGGCAGATCGCGCTTGCAAAGCAGATGCGTGCGGCTGGCGGACGAGGCGTGGGCGCACATAGTCGGAACGTCAGTTTTGTTCCGGGTCTCGGACTGGAGATGAGTGGCAGGCAAGCGGCCCGAATGGGAAGCGTAGCTACGGGCGCGAGTCCGTTCTTGGATGTCCCTGATGAGAATGAGGAGGATGAGACGAGGATGAACGGACATGGACATGGACATGGGCGTATGAACGGACATGTGAGACCGAAAACTAAGCCGCGGCTGCCGGTGCATCGGGCGACGGATAGCCAGCAGGTGAGGGATGCGGAGGAGTTTGAGCTTGAGGGGCTGATCAGTGATGTCGATGAGGATGCTGATGATGTGCAGGTTGAGGATGGGAACGGGAAGAAAGGGGGCCAGAAGGAGATGGTGTAATTGGACGATTGGCTGGGAGGTGGTGTATATTGTTATTGATTGTCACGTAGGGATATGCCAGGTTAGACAGTCTGGAAGCTTAGATGCATGCATATTGAGGTTGAGGTACGGCGTTGTGCGCTTGGTGGATGACACGACACGTAGGCAGTTTCTGCCGACGGGCAATGTGATAAATATTTGATCGGTCATTAATGATAAAACTACTACTATCTATCCAGTATTTGATCTCGGAGACCCTGTGCGCACTTCTGTGCTCGTGACCTTCGCGCTTGCAGCTTGAGTCAGTAGAAGTGAGGCTGAGGCTGTCCGGATAGGCGTTTCGGGTAGACATTGGAGGGTATCGACTGGTGGTGTGCAGATGCCCCTCGTCTCCTGAAACCAAGGGTTATAGGGATCTTCCCACGACATGCAGAAGCGGGTGGCGTAGACACACTTTGTGAGTGGTGGTGTGGTTTGAGATCGGCGATGAGGACGGAGCTCGTTGTGTGGGAGGCTGTGCCGAGTAAGGCTGATGCGGACTCATGACTCGGAGGTGTGATAGAGGTCTTGGAGATGAGGAGATGATCGTGAAGGGTTCATGTCGCTGGGTAATGGTAATGCTCATCGGCCTTCATCAGTCAATTCTTCGGCGTGTACAGGATTCAATCTGTTTCCGAACGCATGTAGAAGATCATTTGCTTGGTTCTCCGGGGTAGCTGACTCATGTCGTCGTGTTGTGGACGGCGAAGGGTGGCGGTCGGAAATGCAATGGCGATGCCATAGTGGCAATCGTCTTTGGAATACAGTCGATGCTCTTCAGTTGCCTGTAGTACTTGTAGGATCGATGTCGAGGTCGTTGTGCAAGCAGCATGGGTGTCTGCCTGTTACTTCTGATGCGGAACTGGCTAGCTGGCAATCACTACAAAAGCCTGGGGCAGATATAGACGCTTTTCACCATTGGTAGTCTCTTCAGTTGCTGGCGACGAAGAGAAGATGGGAGCTTTCGATATAAGAATGCCCGTAGTCTTTCTAGTCAGAGGCGGTCCACTAGAACGTGGATAGGCCCGCTCGTCTTGAGACAACAAGTCGGTGGAGCACTTGGGTGCGGAAGGCTCAACCTCAGGCAGCAGCCGCTGGTGCTATACACATCAATCAGGTAAGCGCACCTGCCTTCCTCTCCTCTTTCTTGAGCAACTCAGGGTCGATTTGCATGAATTTTGCTCTTTGCCAGGGCGGCCATAACCTTCTAGTGGTGCTTTCAAATCCTTACCAATTCTCCCACACCGGTGCCGTTATAACCTTCCGCATCAATTTCCAATGCCCAATGGCGCTTTGAACGTGCATCTTCTCAAGCACTTTGGTATTAGCTCTTGTCAATAGCTCACCCTCCCGCTGGAATGTGGATGGTTCAACTTCATGCTTCGGTACCATGTATGCCTTCCTCGAGGCACTACCCAGGAAATCCGCTTCGATAGCTTTCCTGAATGTGACAGGCTTGCTGCCCTTGTTGCAGATGAACACCATGTTCGTGAAGTCGCCGTTGATATCCTCCGCGTCTGTGTCTTCCGCGATCTGCTCATCTTCCCTAAAGACTCGACACGATGGGAAGACCTCAAGTATGGTTCTGTAGATCAGAGATGTGGAGGACATGGCTAGGTCTCCTGCATAGTTGATGGCGATGACTCCGTCGAGCTTGAGCATTTCGTTGAGGCTGGAGAGGAATTCGAACGTGAAGAGATCGACGGGCTCGGCACCTCCGGTGAAGACGTCGTGGATGATGTAGTCGTAGTAGGCCTGCTTGTCTGCTTTCGTCTTCTCGACTAGCGTGACAGCATCGCCGATATATGCTGTATGGTTTCGTGGTAGACTGAAGTGCTTGACAGCGAAGTGATGGACGACTGCGTCGAGCTCGATGATAGAGGTATTGATGCCATGAGCGATCAGTGCTGAAGGCGCGGTGCCAACTCCAAGACCAATGTTCAAAGCCTGTTCTTGCTCTGTCGACTTCTCTCGCTCGACGAGTCTTACCGCTTCAAGCATTGTGAATACTGCATAGACGGGTTCTGCCACCTTGCGTTTACCTGTTGGATCTGCGGGCAGCAGCCACTCTCCACCCAGCAAGCTGTGGTCGCATCGCATCACACGGAATTTGTTTCGGTTATCTTGCAATACTGAGATATAGCCTGTGAGTGACTCATGTCGCTCAACAAGAGAGTAGTTGTGTAGTGCCAATGTATTGTTCAGGACTTCCGTTGTTTTGACAAGTGGTGCATGCGGGTTGCCAACAGTTGTGAATGCGACTGCAGGGATGGCGGGCCACAACATGCTCCGTGGTATGACTGCCGTGAAGGTCGCAGCTACGACTGTTTGAAGGCCAATTCTAGTAAAGAGCTTGTTCATTCCCATCCATGTCGGCAAGAAATTATGGAACGTTCTCTGTAAGATCGTGAACAGGAAATAGTTGAACATTGAGGGCGCTGCGTCGGCTACGTTATCGTTCAGAAAGTTCAGATCCAAGCTCTCGAGCTCTTTGCTCGCAAGACTGATGGAAATTATGATCACAGGATATGTTGTCAGGCACTCCGTGATCAGAGGACCTGTCGGGTTTCCGAGCAACGAGCTGTATTGAAACAGCACAAAATGAATGACTGGTATCCAGCACACAAATGCTGCAAACAGCTTCTCGACAAAAGGCGGCACCACATCTTTGACCACGAAGGACAGCATGGCTGAGACGATGAGTCCATACTTGTGGTAAACTGCTGAAGGGATTGAGCCGTACACTGGAGCGAGGATCAATTGTGATAAGGGTGAGTACAATGCCGCTAGTAGCACCAGATAGAGCGCTCTTCGAACCTTGACGTCGAAAAGTATCGACCACGCACGTCTTGGTCGTGATATGGTGATTGAGGTGTCTGGCGCTGCTGGTATATCTACCGCATCCTTGGTTGTTGGGCTGGGGGCTGCACCAGCCCTTCTGGACTTCTTTCCCATGGTTCGTATCAATACCGCAAGGGAGCTCTCAGGTAATCACGAATGGATGATGCTTACGATTAACATTGGACAGAGCAGGTATCTCTGTGATCGCGCTTCTCGTACACCTTAAGCCAGCAGTAACGTTGCTGGAAGGGGCGGTCACAGGAGCACTGCTCGTGTCCAAGAACCAATCTTGTTTAGGTCATGCTTTGACGGAATCGACAAAGTGCTGAATCCTCTAGCACATCACTCGCAAGCCAAATGTAGGCATCCTCGTTTTCGTAACCACACGAGACGCCAGGTCTTGATATGCTCGACGGTCAAGTAGCTGGCTCCTTTAAGCTTCGTGGTTTCGTATGTCCTGACTACGGTCATCTGTAAGGCCACTGTGCGCACACCCCAACCCTAGCGTAAGATTGCGGTGCGCTGCGGTCAGGCTAATTGGTCTTACCCCACTTGTTCTCGCTTGACTAGATCTAGCACAGCTGCTCACCGTGACTGACAGCTATCTCAGCCTGACTGGTGATCTAGGCAGAATGCTCTCCTCATCGTTGGTGCGATCGTTCCCCATACAATGGCATACTGCGACATCTTGCCGCTCCAGCACACACTCTAAGGTGGCCCTTTCGCACTGTGCCGTGATGTAGATATGCCGCCAAAGTCGATCGTACCTGCCTCCATCGACCGAAATAATAACGAGACGACCTCTCCTGGAGATGAACTTGCTCTCCCAAGACAAGCTGGTGCTCGAGACGCTGGAAGCAAGTCAGGCCCAACTAGGACGTACGGGAACACGCAGGTATCTGGCCAGTCGCGTCCCGTTTTAGGGGATGTCTTCAACACCCACAACCACTTCTACAGCAGTGAGGTTGCATGGCACAACGTGCAAAGCTCTGGCGGAGCTTCCGCAAATGACTGTTCGGGCCTCTACAGTACTTGCATATTCTGCTCAGAGTGCATGTTCTAAGAACTGATGATGGCAGTTTCGTCCACAAAGAAGAGACTCTCCCCCGACTCGATCTCGGAATACAATGCGTACGAGGAGCAGTTGCTTCGCAGCACACTCCGTCTTCCCGGTACTTGCGACTGGTTGTTCCGAGTCGAGCAATACAAGAGCTGGCATAATGGGGCTGGGCCTCCGGTACTGGTTTGGACGGGCTCTGGTAGGTTAATAGTCCTTCCTCACAGATCGAACACTCATCTTTCTAGTTGGATGTGGAAAGTCTATAGCAGCGTACGTGCTGGCACTGTGTGCCGGACTGATCTAACCTCCCCCAGGAGTGCCGTCATCGATCACCTACATGCTGATGCACCAGACATGAGGTGTCCTGTTGTCTCTTACTTTGTGGACACAGCTTCTAATGTGCAAACCACCGCTACAGACATTCTGCGGGCTTTGGTCAAGCAACTTGTGCTCATTCATGAAGCAAGTCGCCAAGAGTACTCTCATGACATCCAAGAAAGCATTCAGCGTTTACTCTCGGTAAGAGACGAAATACTCACCATTGCGATTTTGACACAGCTTATCATTAGTCTGGTCCAAGATATAGGAAGTTGCACCTTCGTGGTCGATGGCATGGACCACATGCAGGAGCTCGAAATTCTTGCATTCACCCGCTTTTTGCGTGATGTCTTCGCCCAAAGTCCAGTGGGCCCACTGAATTGCCGGTTGATCCTGTTTTGTCGCGAGACTTTGGGTCGGGGCCTTCGCCTCGAGAACATACCTCAATCATGCATTTTTCACGTCCAAGTCAGCCACGTCAGGAGTGACATTCATTCTTATGTCGATCGCGAGATTACCAGGAAGCAAGATGAGAGGTCCATCTCAAACGATGTCCTTCTGATTGACGAAGTTAGAAGAACTCTCAAAAAGAACGCTGACAAGATGTGAGTGACAAAGAGAAGACTTCTGTTCAGGAGCACGTATTTACGATCTTAGGTTTATGTGGGTGAAACTTCAGATACTAACCATATGGGACCCCAACTACACAACGTGCGATTCGGACATCAGAACTCAGCTTCGCGAGCTACCCGACAAATTAGACGGTATCTACATCCGCTGCTTAGACAGAATCGACGCCAGCAATGAGAAACGCAGCGGCGCGATCGCGCCTAAAGTCTTCAAATGGGTCGCTTGCGCTAAAGAGCCCCTTACACCGGCCCAGGCACGGGAAGCAATCAATGCAACCCCCGAAAACCTGCCTGTCCATGCATCAGAGGTTTTGATCAACCCTGTCACTGATTATTGCGCTAATCTCGTAGTCCTTAATCATCTCACAGGAACAGTCACTTTCCCTCATCCAACGGTGAAGGACTTTCTCTGCGACCAATCAAAGCTCCCTCCTCATCTTCACAAGTACCACGTGGCGCTGGAAGCAGATGATCTCTGGCTAGGTGAAATATGCTTGACATATGTCAAAGTCTTCCAGCATTCGAGAAGCTTGATTCAGTATCGCAGGTCGACGGTTGACAGTCGGATTCCCTCAAGTCTTCTCCAAAACACAATTCTGCCTTCACTGCCGTTTCGGTGGCCCAGGAAGCGTACAAATTTGTCCAGAACCAATATCACTGTACCAGTGCCGCCTCCCCCAACACGTCAAGGACTTCTCGGGCCTGATTTCAGCATGCACGGGTACATGTGCAAGCACTGGCTTGAGCACAACCGAACGCCTACTTCGTCGGATGCGACTTACAAGATGTTTAGGGAAGTTTGTCTTGGTCATGACCTCGAGCTGCAGCCATGGATCGAGGGTGCAAATTCAGAAGTCGAGCGATATCGACAGACTGTGCAGCACGCCGTGATGATGGATCATGCTCGGTTACTCCATGCCGTGCGCGATCATCTTGCGCCATTTAAGGATACGCTCTGGTCGCAGGTTTTCCTCTGTCCCTGCCCAGGGACGGATTCCAGCTTCCTTCACGTGGCCGTTGCTCTGGGCCACATTCATGTAATACCGACATTGCTCAATGCATGTGGGAAAGATATTGCTGACTCACGGGGTCGAAACGCTGCTGCTGTTGCAGCCGAGAATTATCATCAAGCGACATTCGAACTTCTAGCCCAAGATGTGTCATTTACTAAGAGCGGGTTCACATTCACCAAAATTGGGTACACCTGGGAAGTGACCGACAAACAACGGTCGCCCAAGGTAGACAGATGCCTTCTCTGTGTTTGTGCAGCGTGTGGCAATGCTGATGCCATAGATTCCTTGATGCGACTGCCATTGGGTGCGTTACGAGGAACAGCTCATCTCAACCATGTGCTTTCCGAAGCGTTTTTGCTCGCTTGCTTCAAAGGACATATAGAGGCCGCATTACGCCTTGTTAAAGGAGGAGCTGACCCAGATTATTGTATGCGTTCCACCGGAAATTTTGAGCACCAGCTCTCCCTCGACCCTGCCGACTACAAAATTATATCGAATGGTACATTCAAGTGGACGGGTTCTTCTCTCAGTCTGGCTTTGGAGTTGGAGGATCCCGTATTTATGCGAAACCTGCTGACCTCCGGTTCCAGCTTCAGCAGGCGGGAAGACCATTGCGACGTATTCGATGTCGTCAAGCACTACGATGGCAAAGATGTTTGGCGCGGCGCAGCGTGGTTCCTTGAGATATTGCTTGAAAATGGAGCTTTCATTAACGAACATCGACAGCTGGAGGGCCTTTCGTGGCCTGAAGCCATGCTAGGATCGATAAAGCATCCTCTATTACAGTCAGTCCGCGTTCGGCGTTGGAGCCGCTTCATGCGACTGATTTTGCAGCTGTCACGCAGGTTTGTTAATAGAGTGCCTCTTATTTCTCTGCAGGGTCGAATACCCGTCCACTCATGTTGGTCTGACATAACCGACGTATTCGCGTACGCGCCGGATGACCTTCTCCTTCGGATGCTAGACTGTGAGTGGTTCAAAGAGGAATTTCTCCTGACACCAACTTCGTTGCAAGCTCTTTTCCGAAGGGGCACAAGCCGCGCGTTGGAAGCACTGATCGACAGTCTGGGATTTTCGACTATTCTCGCAGTACAAGCTCTCGGGCTATCAACGAAGCTGATGACACTAGCGGAGCTCTTCGACTATAGAACATGCAAAACCCGGCGCTGCAAAGGAGTCTGGCGCAAATTGAGACAACCTTTAACTGTATGGACCGATTGGGATACTACTTCAAGCCTTGTACAACGGATACTGGACGAAGGGAGCTCCCACCGACAGTGTTGCCAACCTGCGATGCCAAACAATGTCTCCTACGACACCTTGCTAGAGAAATCAGTACTCGAAGCTGAACGCCGTTGGAGGTATCAGTTCACCGAGTTCATCCACTGCTACAAATATGTCGAGAATAAAGACTCTATGTGCAGATGTCACAAGTCCTTTCGGGAAATGGCTTTTCTCACCGAAGCCGAATTCGCGAGTCAGCCCAGAAGGTCACTACTCAGGTGGCACCGGTGCTATGGTAAAGCTAATGGCGATGCAATCAAAGCACTTCAGATTTATGCGGATCTATCGCAGGTAGATTCGCAGGCGAATTTTGCACTCAATTGGCCGGCAGGCTATATGGATACCGTTATCGTCTTCGAGCCTGGCGTACGAGTACAAAAGCAGTACGGGGGACTACCAGCAGTGAAACTGAGCATTCAGATAGCTCTCTACCAGTGGAGCTTCAGGCTCAACAGAAGCAAGCGGAAGGCGTTCTCTTTGGCTGATCTATGGTTCATGGGTGTGAAACTCATGATGGGCATTCGGGGGAGAAAGACTCAGCCCTTTGAGATATAACGTGGTGAACGACCTCAGTCCCGTGCAAGCTTCAGCTACAGTTGTGTTGAAAGTTATCCCAGGCAATGTCAGGTGAGACTAAAACTAGGACTCAAGAAGGAAAATACCGTCGCTAGCTTCGGTACGAGTCACCCAAGTGGCCGGTGGACTAGCAGGACAGACTCCGGGAGGATGAGCATCCGCCGAGGTTGTTCTGCTGGCATGAGGAGGTGATATGGAGCTCGCAGACTTGGGTTGCGCATATTGGGAGCAGGAACCACTGTAGGTTCATGGTGTTTATCAGCACCAAACTTCGTGAGACGCAGCAGCTCTACCTTTGAGCAGGAATTTGTCGACAAACGGTGTCACTGATACTGCGGGGCAGCGGGCATGCTATCGAAGTGCAATGGCCTCTTCATTGATAAATCGTGATGGCAACATATCTGGAAGATACCTGCGATGCATTGGCATTTCTGCACGACTGTGAAGGACAATACAAGCAGCCAAGGCATGGCATCTTGCTTAGCATCTGGGGTCGCCCTCAGCCACCTTCCAAGGATGGTTGAGGTCCAGCTTTGATTGTGCAGCTTTACCCTTTTCTTGCTACAAACAGGTCAAGCTAACGAGCTCAATGAAGACTTTCTTAGAATAAAGATCAGCAAGTTTTGGATGACTGAGTAGGTTATGGCTTGGGGTTGCGTCTGCCTCTCACGGTTTCAAAACGTCTGATCAAGAAAGTAGTGCAATGCTGGAGCACCTTGATTGGGAGTAGGTCGTAGAACATCTTCGTCGCGCAAGGTGACCCAAGGCCGTTCTTTCTTGCTTGTCGGCCACTTAGTATTGCAGCGGCATCGATTCAATAGTGACGATGACGTTTCTTGGCAGACGCGATGCTCGAGCATTACCAGGGAACTTTTTAGCAAGTCGCGCATGACATCTCTCCATCACCCAGGGTCGGTTCATCGGTGCTTGTGAACTTCCTGAGCGTTATCGCAAGCTATGAGCGTTCTGTCTGGCACATCAACGCCATCAACAGCTCTACTAAGGTTCCTGCGGACTCAAAGCGAGACAGTCTGCTTCCTGCGTGCCGACGAGGTCGCCTTCCGAACATGTCGCAACACGGTCGAGCCCAGCCGCCGACGGCATATCTCGTCTTCATCTCGACAATGCTACGGTAGTCCACGCTCATACATAGACGGCATCTTTGCGCGGAAACGCGACAAATGCAAAGCCCTTCCTGCGCCCAAAGCACATCCTTCGCAAAACCACATCTATGCGAGCAGACACGCATCAAGCGACACCTCCCCACCCCGCTACGAGAGACCCTCCTTATGGCAACGCATATTTCACCGGGGAAGGATACGCAATGAGCGAAAACAGTATGAGCAGCAGACAAAGTCCCTACCAGACTACTCCTTATCAAACGGCGGCTCGTACGAAGAAACCTCTGCCCAGCTCTTCAACCTTTCTCGAGCGTTGTCGCGCAACACGGCAGGCACAGAACTCAAACTGCGCTGTACAGAGTTTGATAGCAATGGCAGGGTGACTCTCGTCTCGGGTGAATTTAAGAAGTCTGAGTTGATAGCAAAATATGGCCTACTACCACGAGACCTGCGGAAGATAGACAGCAGTGTGCTGCCACATATTCTCGTCAGGCCGACTGCCATTCTAATAAACCTCCTCCACCTGCGAGTCCTAATCCAGTCCGACCGAGTCCTAGTCTTCGACGCCTACGGTAGCACGGACAGCTACACCCAATCCCTCTTCATGTACGACCTCGAGGGCAAATTGCGCCAGAAAACCTCCACCTCCTCCACCCCCGACCCATCCAACCCCGACAAACAGAACTACCTCCCCTACGAATTTCGCGCCCTCGAAGCAGTCTTAATTTCTGTAACGTCCGGCCTCGAAGCTGAATTCGCCCTGGTCCGCGAACCCGTAACCCACATCCTAAGGGCTTTAGAAGAAGATATTGACCGCGAAAAACTCCGCCACCTCCTCATCCACAGCAAAAAACTCGGCACTTTCGAGCAGAAAGCCCGTCTCGTCCGCGATGCAATGGAAGAACTTCTCGAGGCCGACGACGATCTGGCGAGCATGTACCTCACTGAGCGCAAGAAGACGGGGAAACAGCGGGACGAAAATGAACACACCGAAATTGAGATGTTGCTTGAATCGTACCATAAGATCTGCGACGAAGTCGTCGAGATATCGGGTAATCTGATAAGTAACATCAGAAATACAGAAGAAGTCGTCAAAGCCATCCTCGACGCAAACAGGAACCAACTCATGCTCTTCGAGATCAAAGTCAGCATTGCAACCCTCGGCCTCGCAGGCGGAACCCTCGTCGCAGGCTTCTACGGCATGAATCTCGAGAACTTCATCGAGGAGACCAACTGGGGATTTAGCGCGGTAACAGGCTTCAGCATTGCATTCAGCGTCTGGCTGTGTGTTTACGGGTTACGGAAATTACGAAAAGTCCAGAAAGTACGCATGTGGGGTGAGAGTGGGATGGAGCCAGGACCGTATAGTTCGGGCTCTGTGCGGTCTGCGACGGCTAGACTTGAGGCTTTGGGCGCGATGGGGATGGGTGCCAAGGGAAATTGGAGGACGGAGGCGCTGGAGGCCCTTGCAATGGGCGAGGAAAGAAAACGAAAATTGGAGAGTCGATATGGGACGAGTGCTGGACGGCCGCTGTCTGGTGCTGGGACGGGACCTGTCCTTTGGCCGGGGATGGAGGGGTTGGGGTTGCATAAGTTGAACCTCAATGCGAAGACGAATGCAGCGGGAGAGGTGGAAGACACGAACTCTGATGCTGATGCTTTCGAATCGAATTCCAGTCCGAGGAGGGAAGGATCTTCACCCTCATCGTCTACAGTGAGGATTAAAGACGATACAGCGATTGGACTGAGCGAGAGGAAGAAGTGAGGAAGAGGAAACGTCAGCACAGCCTACTACTCCACTCCGGTCGAGTCAGCACAGCACATCTACAACCACAAGCATTTTTGATCATTTGCGAGCGTTCAAGCGATGAAGGATCTCTGGGCGTGTAGCATACCTAGCATAAGCAACTTAATACTAGATGTGATGAAGAACTGTACAACAAGATAATGAACAATCTACTCTATCACGAAATGGCTAGTCGAGATATCTTCATCTATCTCCATTCCATGTTCACACCGTTCCGTCTAGCGCAGCAATCACAATCACGATCACGACCACAAACATTCCACCTCCCACCCTCCTTCTTACCTTTGCCGTTGCCTTTCCCTTTGGGGAGCAACTGTCCACCCCACTGCTTCCCACCATCAATATCGTCGTGGCACTTTCCCTGTCGAGTGCCCACATATGTACACGACTGATTGACCCGGTCCGGCTTATTCTGGTCTACTGTCCCTTCACGTTCCTACATCAATCAATTAATCACCCAACCAATCACTTTGGCCGCACGCCCCCCTTCCCTTCCCTTCCATACGTCTTAAAACCTTCAGCGTCCTCCCTGCCCTACCCGCCCGCCCACAAATCCACCTCCAGTCCCCAACAGCTCAGCTAGCCCACCCGCTCTTTCCCTTCCCTTCTCTTCACTTCCCTCCCCTCATCAAGCCGACTTCAGCGCAGTATACTTAGCTTACTCGTCACCCCTGATTCTCCAGTCCAGTCCTCCATGTACATGTATACTGACACAACTTCCAGTGAAGACATCATATCTCCTGTCCCGCCCCACCACCGAACGGAAATAAACGAAACGTGCGCATTGTTGTAATGAAGATTCAGACGAGGTGTCGCGAATTGAATCGAATTGAATCGAATTGGAGTGGATTTGAGATATACCGTACCTACTTTAGGGAGATACGTTCATGTTTACGGTTGTACTCACACTCATACTCACGCTCACACTTTTACTAATACTTATACTTGTATTTACATTCACACTTATACTCACATTCACCCACACCCACACCCACAAAGACGGGTCAGCGATGACAGTATAGAATAGAAACACACAAGCCACTTAATCGAGGGCTAATCCTATAGTGACAAGGTACGACTCTTGAATTTCGCCCTCGCTGCCACAGTACCGTAGCTAGAGCCATACAAATCGAAGGTTCGCACTCACCTGAAAGCCAGCACTCGACCATTTAGCCTTGTTTATCAAGCGTTAAGCTAGCATGTAAGCTGGGCGAAGATCACAGCTGGAATTGGGTGGATTGGACCAGACCTGTGTAATCTGTCTGCACGCAAACACAGTAGGCCATCGGCCAAGTATAAAGCAAGAGTTCGTTGTCATGATTATGTTGTGATTGTGGCAAGGTCCAGGTTCAAAGTGTAGTATGACAAGACAAGACAGCCGCTTCAACGCTCAGCAAGCCATAGGTACAGTACCGACTTTCCACTTTTCCACTATACAACCACTACCAATCATCGTCATCGTCTTTCTCATCATCTGCATCAATGTCAGTATTACTGTTCATCTCTAGCGCTATGTACGGATTCAAACTTACCAGAGCCACTAACTTTCTGTTTCCTCTTGTTCAACGCAGCTTGCAAAGCCCCAGCTAGTCCACCAGCATCACCAGCAGGTGCTGCAGGCGCACCGCCCGGTGGAGGAGGTGCCGGGCTCTCACCTCCTGGTACTGCGGCTGCTGATCTGTCGCGCTTCTCGGTGTCCTTAACTTTGCGCAAACCACCGGTACCACTAGTACGAATGGAAGACAGAAGATCGTCTCTGCCACCTCCACCAACTTTGGGCAGAGCAGGTGGATTCGCTGCACCTGGAGGCAATGGAGGCGGAGGTGGACCACCCGCGCCAGAAGGTGGCATGGGAGGTGGAGGAGGTGGACCGCCTGCAGACGCCGGGGGCATAGGCGGTGGTGGAGGCGGAATATTGCTTGCCGTGGGCGGAGGAGGGATGGGACGGTTTGTACTCGGCGGCAGCGGAGGAGCAACAGGCGTAGCATTTGATCTACTAGGTGGAGGCGGCGGAACAGCACCACGAGATGGCGGTGGTGGTGGCACGGGAGCCGATGCGTCTCTGCTTGGTGGAGGAGGCGGGACAGGACCGCGACTGGGTGGTGGAGGCGGGGCTGATGACTGCCGTTGACCTGTAAATGGTGGCGGAGCTTTGAAGACCTGGCCTGGGATTTGGTTTTCCGGTTCTTTTGGTGGGCGGGGTGGAGGAGGCGGACCGGGATTAGCGAGAGCGGCTCCTGATGTGGCTCGTGCGCGGCCAGGTGACGAAGCGTCCTTCGCAAATTTGCCAGCGTCTGCCAGAGGCGGTGGAACCCGGAAGGCGCGTGCTTGAGGGGTGGACGGTGGTGATGGTGTGGGCGCGGGAGACGGCTCTCTTGGCGGAGACGGTGCACGGCCTGGACCTGGTGCTGGCCTTCTGGATGGCGGTGGAGCTGGAGGCGGGCCCCTCCTACTTGATGTGGTTGTGCCGGTGTTGTCTGGAGTTAAGCGTTGGGCAGCTGGGGCTGGGGCTGGGGGTGGAGGTGGTGGAGGAGCTCGACTTGAGTTGTGCTGGGGCAAGGCAGATGCTATGCCGTTGGCCATTTCTTCAGCTTGTTTCTTCTCAACATATGCTTTGATGAAGTCGGCATTCTGGGTAATCTGGTCTTCAGTAATGCCCATCTCTACCAGCTCGTCAAGTATAGGGCGCCAGGTAGGATCTGTCAAGTCTATTTCACCCCTGCTTTGTGGTCTACTTCCACCAAGACCGGTGGGTACGGAGCTGTAGACGGGCTGGGAGTAGATTGGCTGGGGCGCACCCATCTGAGGCTGCGGCGGTTGAGGATTTGAGCTGTTCCTGTGCCTGCCAAATAGCCCGCCCAACCTGCTGTGACTCTTATGGCCAGCAGCTCCATTCATTTGTGCGATTTGCCCACCACCAGCAGCAGATCCGTAGGGTGTCCTCTGAGTAGCCTTACTGGCATTCTTCTCCCGTTCATCCATTTTCTTCTTGAACTGCCTAGCCTCCTTCTCGTCGACGAATGACAAGGCAGCCATACATTGTGCCAGTTCGAAGGAGTGGAAAAAAGTGCGATCCTGGTTGTACTGGAAGGTATCGTAGATCTCCTGGTCCCATATTACACCGCGGTTAGCAGGCGAAATGTCAACCAACTTGATCCAGAAGGTATTGCCAACGAGGTCGTTGGAGAGCACGGCGGCGCCCTGGAGGCCTGTGTATGTCCATCGTGACTGTCCAGGCTTCGCGATGTAGAGACGGGCTACGGCAACAGCTTGTATTTTGTTACTAGCTTTGGGTACGAGTCGCTTGACATTCTCTTTGTCGTGATCAGAGAGAACCGATGGCATTGTCGGTGAGGGGTTGACGTGGTAAGTGTCCTAGCATCAATGGTCTTGCAATAGCATGGCGTTTCAGAAGCGTCAAAGGGTCTTTTTGACTGCCTGAGAAGCGAATGGGAGGCTTACCTGAGTTAATGCCAGTCCTGGCCGTTCCTAAGGCAGGTGAGATGGAGTGTTGATGCCTGGCAATGGGGAAGCACATGGCGGCCTGGCCGAAATGGCGGTGCCTGCGGGCGGTGCTTGCAAGTGCCCCACGACAACGTCATCACGACAAACGAGCGAGCAGGTGCGACTTCACGAGCACGAGGAAGGCAAACGCAGTGTCATATCCTCACGACTTGCTTTCAATTCTTTCTTCATTAGCAACAATCGAGAGCAAGCTAAGTTTCTCAGAAGTCTACCCAAAACCCAATCAACATGCCGGCCCACGCAAGCGAAGAGACTGCCTCATCAGGCCTCACAGACAAAGTAGCCCAGGAGTCCAGCGATTCAAACGCTTCTAACCACCCAATCCACGATGAGAACAAAGGCCCAGTCGAACAGGCTTTCAATACTGGCCGCGCAGGTGGTCCTCAAAAGCCAGACAGTAAGCAGACCGATCGCCTGCCTATGTTCATGCGTCAGAAGCTAATGCGGCCCAAAGATATGCCCGAGGCAAAGAGCAAGGAAGAGTTGAAGGCCAAGGCTTCCGAGATGAACAAGTAAGGCCGAGCAAGGAAAGGGTGCCAAGAACAGCCTGAGTGGTACAACGTGGATGGAGCTAAATACTTCTGAGGAGGAACACGACTAGTCCTGGCAGTTCAGGCACATACATACCAGTGAAGTGATGAAAGCTCTGTCATCAATTGTTGTGATCAAGCCCGCATTCGAAATAAGCATCGTCTTCATGGCCCAGATCAATCTCACAGAATGTTCATGTGTTTCGTCGTCTCGAAGCAGCTTTTTGTAGGGGGAGCTGGGCATGCCCAAGTGAACCGCAAGGACCATGGGTTCCTAGACTGTCCCTGCAAAGGTCTTAACGAGCGTTACTCTCACGAGGTTCTTGCTATCATGTTGACCACATCCCAAGGCCCGCTGTTGAGATGCACACCCTGCTGGTAGCGTGGTTAATGAAATGACCATCCTCGGTAACCAACAAGATAGAGAACAGTTGACTCAAGGACGACATGCGAGAGGATGCACCATGCAATTTCGGCACGCAAGTTGGAACGCCACAACTGCCTCAAGGGTAAACGAAGCGATTACCTACACCATTGGAAAGGCGTGGGGCCTTGCGATCGCACGGCATGGCTGGTGGACTCGAGCTCGAGGTTCGTGCCTGCCGTGGTACCTGACCTGACCTATTTATTGTTAGGTTCATCAATCGGCATGACTCAAAGTAACAGTATTCGCTGACATGGTCTCGCTTTGTGCTAAGATAAGGAGAGGAAGACCGTGAGCCGGCGGAGCTCTACTAACACTAATCAACGGTCGACACCTCTGACCAGGTGCGCAGCTGCCCGACACGTTTCACCGCAGGCACGGACAACGCGCTTGGTGATCTGCCGATCCAACGCGTGCCACTGTAATATTACGTGGTGGCTTGGCATTATTGGCCTATTAAAGCGGCCTCATCGTACCTTCACTTCTAGTTAGTTCAATACAATTATCCTTGGCTGATTTCACACCACCTACCCAGGCCTACGATAGCTTGCAGCCATCCTTTAGCTATGTTCACCTATCCATCTCGGCTTGTCTATCCAGTAAAGTTGCGACCGCAAAAAATGGAGCCAACGAGATTCATGCTAGTCAAGCAAAAGTCCATGGTAGGACGACGCTGCGGTGAGTCGTACTGACACGTTGATCACACAGAGCTAGGTGTAACACTCGTGCTGGTTCCAGGTGTTCAAGCATTCGAAACGGTCACTTCACTGTCTTGGTTGGTGTTTAGAACTACTTGTCTTGGACGTCCGGAACAAGCCTGAGTGACCTAGCACACAAGCCACAAAACAGGCAGAACCCCTCTTATGGCTGCTGATGTAGCTCATAGTGCGACCGTCAGCATTACTAGGCAGCTCACCGGTTGTTGCCTGCATCACCGGACTTCCGATATATTATGGCCAGCATCAGAAGGAGACCAACAAGCATCGAGTGGGATGATCGCTCAGACGTTTGGAAGGAGATTGTGTACATGACGTTGCAGGCGATGTATAAGGATGCTGCTGGACCTTCTCCCATAGGCCTTGAAGAATCATTAGTGCCACACGCACACGGTTTCTTCAGGCGCCTTCGCATGTGCTCTATCGCAAACCTTGCATCCCATGAAAGGAATCAAAATTGACGAGCTCGACGAGAAACGGACCTTGGTTCTAGCTCTTACAAAAGAGGCTCTAGAACGTCTGTCGAGGTCAGGGAGCAGCGGAGTCTCCGCCCAGACACGAATAACATGTCTCGGCAAGGACCTAGCAGATCTCCGGCTTTCTGTCATTGATCCTAAGGAACTAGTCAACGTGGCAAAGTCCCTCTGACAAGCAGAACATGACTTGTCTGTGCCGCAGTCCGAGATTGCTAGATACGAGGAACGACTTAAATCATGTATGGAATACCATCATCGGGTCGAGTACGCAAAGCTGTTCTCTTCTGTCCGAAACCAACGCCTACATTTGCCCCGCAAGACTGTTCAGCAGGAAGAACCTGGCCCACTGGATGAATCCGTTGTACTTCTCGAGGAAGATTGCTTGCGACAGCTTCACGACAAGTTGCATGATGTGGTCTTCAATAAGATCGAGACAGATGAGAACGAAATACAGGAGTACCCTGTATCGCTCTTCCCGACAGAAGAGCTCAAGAACATTATTGAGGGACTTCGGAACCGTCTCAAGAAAGATACGGCAATCTTCGAAGCCCGCGATGCGTTTGGTGACGATTCTTTGGGCTGGGTCATGTGCGGTCCGCTGCACAATGACCTCCTTAAGGATCGGCAAAAAGCTCTGCTCAAGAGTTCCCAATCTGATGAGCTTGTAAGAGCCGAGCTTTGCGATGTTCTCAACATGATGTGGGCTGAATTAACGTCCTGGTCCTGGACTGGGGATGACAGTGGCTTGGACGCTGAACCCAGGAAGCAATTGAACGGCAAGTATCATGTCGTCATGCAGGAAGATGCCCTTCAGTCCATGCTAACACATTACATCGGTGTCTGGCTCTACGTCGATGCTAAGCAGGAGTTGAAGTACTGGTTGGATACTGTGATGATCCCCGAGGCCGTCGATATCACCATAGTGGAGGCAGACCGTCAACACTTTTACCTGCAGTATCGAGACAAGTACAATGGCAGCAAATCTCTAATGAGCCGGCTGAATTTAGAGTTCTGGGATGACTTCTTCCTCTCACAGCTTCCCAATAGCGTCGCTGATACTGGAGGATATGAAGGTGATACTGACCTAAAAGGCGATTCAGACAGCAAGAAACCCTGGTTGCAAGTGAAACAATAGCTGCTACATCACGTCGCTCCAGAGGTTCTGATCCAGCGCAAGCTCTGTGGAGATGTTGCGGTCGTGCAGACAGTCCTCCAGTGGTCCGCGGCATCCAGCCACACTCCACGATCTTCGCGATTTTGAAATTTTCGGGATTGCCTGACATGTGGCTCTCCTGGTTTCGCTCTTACTTGGAAGTCCCTCTCAACACGGTCAAGACAATGGGTGACGATCAGAAAGTCAAAAAAAGGAAGCGTGGGATCGCAATGCCCCATGCTCTAGAGAAGTACTTGGGTGAGATGATCCTCGTTTATATGGATGTTGCTGTCAAATGCGAAGCGGACTTGTTACTCTATGGTATGCACGACGATATTGTCTTGTGCGGCTCCACCGCTCGATGTGAAAGGCATGGGCGCCAATGCAGAGATTCGCCAAAGTCATGGGCTTGGGATTCAACCAGAAGAAGACAGGTTCTGTGTCTTTGAACGAAAACAGTTGATCGAAACCAGCCTTCCCGAAGGTGATATTACGATGGACTTCCTGAAGCTCAGTACGTCTGACGGCTTGTAGGAAACTGACACTGCACAAGTCAATGCCCACGTAAAGCAATTGAAGAAGCAACTCGACGGGTGCAATGACATTCTCTTCTTCATCCTCACGTACAACAGCTGCATCGGTCGGTTCCTTAGTCACACTTATGGTCTTCCAGCTCAGTGCCTCGGCCATAAACACGTCAAAGACATCCTCAAGACTCAGGGTCGTAGGCAACAAGAGCTCTTTGGCGAAGGGTGAGTGTCAGCCGTGCTTAAGATCAAGCTGAATGGTCTCGCCCACGATAGAGGAACCAACCTATCGGATACGTTTCGAGTGACAGACTCTTTCCTCTACAATCCAATCCTTTTCGGCGAACTCGGGCTCGCGAATCCTTTCATCCCACTCTTGCTCATCGAACCAAATCTCCGCGGTAAGACACCCGCGCAGCACGTTGACGACTTTATCGAGCACGAGCAGTCAGACTTCAAGACGCGCCAGAGGGCTTTTGGACAGGAATCTCCGAGCAGCAAGGAAAAGCGGCGCGCAGAAATATTCTTAGGGAACAAAGGGTACGATGAAGATGAAATCAACGTTGACTTCGATAACTTCTTAACATTCGAGGAATACACCAAGCATCGAGAGTCGACGTCGCCCGCTTTCCGCAAGCTTTACGATAAACTCATGTCGCAGCCTGCTGTTTCCAACGTGCATCTGTCTGATTGGGTCAAGACCGACCTTGAGCGTCTTGCAATGGCAGGGGCTAAGGGCGTCAAACTGATGACTTGAGCGCGGAGGAAAAAGTACACGATTCAGCTGTTTGCCGATGAGCTCTTCAATACGTTCGGGACGATCGGGATGTGGATAGGTCGCTGGCACCACTGGGGGTTATGCAAGCCGTTATGGGGAGAAACTGTTTGGCAGAGGGTACTATGAGTAATACGCCACTAATAAAGGGTCTTAGTAGTACTAGTTTCTAGCTTTGCATGTCTCCGGGTCAGACCCCCGTACGATCCATGACATTGTCTGTAGAGGATCAAGGGAATTTCAAACGACTCCACGATGAATGATTGCTGGATCGTGGCGTGAAAGTAGAGACATCTCAATTAGTATGACCTTACATAGCATAAAATGCCATCCCAAACAAAACCTACTCTACAACGCCCAACACCGCATGCCCCAAGACAAATCTCCTCGGATCCCTACAACTTCGCCTTTCCCTCCCTCCCCAATCTCTCCAACAACTCCTTCTCCTCTCTCTCCCGTGTCTCCCGATCCTTGCGCCGCCCCTCCCACATCTCATCCTCCTCATCCTGCTTCATATCCAACGCCGCCAACACTCCCCTATAGATCTCCTCTTTCAACTTTCCATAAACTGTCTTCCGTCCCCGAGCACCCACAACCATCACTCCCCGTCCATGGCCCCCGTCAACATCTGTCATAACCTCCACCGCCTCCTCCACGCCGCCCAACCCATCCACCAACCCCGCCTCCAGCGCCTGCAGACTCGTGAACCTTCGCGCCTCAAGCACCAGACTGCGAAACACCGCATTCGGCACCTTAACCTTGAAGATCTCCGCCATGGCCGGCTGGAGCTCCGCGTCGAACTCGAGCTCGTTCAGACACAGCCAGCCGCGGTGCGGGTTCATCACGCGGTAGTCGTGGAACATCGCCGTCATCAGGCCGCCGGCGAAGGCGTGCCCGTTGACCACGGCGCACGTGGGCATCGGGTATGTGAGGAGCTTGCGCCACAAGGGGTACAGGTACTTGGTCTTTGTCTCGGGGGTGAAGGTCGCGAGGTCGAGGCCGTTGCTATAGAATTTCGGGATGGAGCTTGTTGTTAGGAGCAGGCCGTAGGGGTACCCGCCGTGCTGCAGTTTAAGGAGCGCGTGGAGATAGGTGGAGAGGAAGGGCGGGCTAAGTCTGTTGTCCGGCGGGCTGTGGTGGGTGAGGAGGTAGATTGGTGGAGTTGGGGCTGGGTCGCCGTGTTTGGGTCTTGGTTTGCCTTGAGCGAGGTGGGAGGACATTGAGGTGCTGGCTGTGGGGTTGGAGGGGTCGGCGGTTGGGAGGGTGAGTTTGGACATTGTGATTTTGCCGCCTGGGGAGGGGGCGGCGGGTGATTTGTGGGGCGGGATGGGAAGGGTAAATAGGACTTCTTGCGGGAGGGATGACATTCTGGCGGTATATACTAGGCCGGTATAATGGGAAGCTGATAGACTGAGGAAGGTTCTCAGTATCCGGCGGCCTTAGCTGAGGTCTGGTATGATGACTGGCGGCTATGGCAAGACTGCTGGGGTGATGAGACAGCCGCGCTAGGCAAAGTTGAATGAGCTTCGAAGCTTCCTATGCTATAGACCGCTCGGCTCGTAAGAGATCTTTCTGCCGTTCGCTCTATTTTGTATCTTTTGGTTTACAGTTGTGATACTTGAGGAGGCAGTCTGGCAGTTCGTATTTGCGAGAGCTCGTTGTGGTACAGATAGTAAGCGTGACTGGGACCACTTCTACAGTGCCTCGGCTTAATTCTCCGAGCTGCGTGGTTGGCTGGGCCAAGCAAAGCTTATCCAATCGGCTCCTTTGGCATTAGTAGCTATCAAAGCGGCCTCACCAGGCCTCCACTTCTAGTTAGTACGACACAGCTATCCCTGTCCGACTTCACACAGAGCATAATGCGGAGAGCACGATGCCATCGACCAAGAGCTTGTCACTGGTGTTTCTCAGCATGTTACGAGAAGGAATATACCTTTGCACTCGAGCAACGGTGTAGGAACAAAGTCATGCCTCTGCGAAAGCAGGACATTTCCATGAGCATTCTTCTTGCCTGCTAAAACTTCTTCATTGCACCAGCCAGAGAATACGCTTTGGGCAGCATTATACATCGGCGATCTCGCAGACGTCGAGTAAGGTCATCAGCAAACCACGATCCAGGTACAGCGGCCCGGGATATCAGCACCAGTGACAAGTCGGAAAGCTGCAAGGCTGGACAGCATGTAGCAGGATCTGGCCGAATGTGGGAGAGCGAATGGCGATGTGCTTAGAAAACCGGAGGGCTGGTGAAAAATGCAAGGAAGTACCCGCAAACGCTCGAAGCAGAGGCTTGGTAGCGATCTAAAGCGCAAGGATAGTGCCGATGTTGATTATCGACTCCTGGAAGACCAAACCTCTTACAGCAATGGTTCAATCCAGCCGACGATCTCGACGTCTTTTCGAGAGACAGCATGCATCGAACAAGAAGTTAGTACACTCAACGAGCTCACCAAAATGGCCACCGAAGCAAATGACGCTATCAGTATTGGAGGGAGAATCTGCAGTATGCTCACTGATCAGTCCCTATCTGACTAGGGGCGTACAGCTCAGGATACTGCGTACTGCAAATCAAGAGACAATAGATGGTCGGACAGCTTGCAGTGTTTGTGTTTGCGATAGCAATCTTGTCCGCGCTTATCGTCGGCAATAGCTATGTCAAGCATGCTGTACGCAAAAAAGAGTGCAAGTGCAAGTGCAAGTGCACTTGCCAACATGCCGCTGTCAGCATGGCTCAAATAACTTGTCCCAGCGGCCATTATATAGGTCGGTACATATATAGCCAGGGACACTGAAGTCGCCATACTGCAGCAGGCAATCAAGAGACCGAGACAGCAACAATGGAGCTCCTCGTCGTCCTTACGACCTTTTTAACGATTTACAACAGCATGTCCTTCCAAGAAAGGTAAACGACGATGAACTTTATCGTAATCGAACACTACTAACTGCTTGCAAGATGGTGGTCGTGGTCAAGTATCAAGCCATACTTCTCCAAAGATGTGGACTTCTGGCACATTGCGCAGAAGGATGAGAGCACGGACACGTACATCAGGCAAACCTCGCACGAGAACAAAACGATATAGAGACGCGACGAACCGCCAGCAGACCATGCGGTATTCCAACTATTCTCGTTCCAGAACTTTCCCACCAACGACCAAAACACAAGAAGGAACCAAGCCGCTTATGCATGCATCGAAGCGATCGGTATCCTGGTGGACAGTCTAGCTGCTCTGAACAGCATGGACGATCCAAGGATAGCAAGCTCATTCCTTCGATACTTCGAGTCAGAGCACATAGGAGAAGTAAGGCTAGTCATCGAAAGCCTAGTCCGTCAATTGGGCGCCGAGATATTTCCAGGCGCTCAACAATGCATCCCAAGACCTGAGCTGCTTCCTTTGATGATCCACTACGATTCACCTCCACAGATCCCGTCGTTGTGTGAGGGGACTCTGCTAGCACTGCCAGAGGTGCTCGACTCATCTGGCGAGCCGATCGACCAAGCGTGCAATACATGGTCATCTGCCCGCGATGGTTCGAAACAGGCAGATGGCGACTCGTCGACGGTGTCAAAGAGGACCTTCAGGTATATTGGGCTACCGAATACGGGTACGCCGCTCTCGCAGGCCAAATTGGCGCAGGCTTGGAGAGTTCGAGCACCGACATCGTCCACGAACTCCTGCACTGGTGGAGCTTCCTCGGCAACTTCGCCAACGCAGTCATCGACGACGAAGCTTTCAAGCTCGAAAATCTAGGTTTCGACCAGGATACCCAGGCTCGAACGCCTTGGTTGGCCATGCAGCTCAAAATGCGGAGGCCACGGTTATGTGTAAGTCAATCAACATCTGCTGGACCGAGATGCAATCAATTCGCTAACTGCCTACCTTGTCAGACCTCGAACGATGAGAACTACATGTGGTTCATCCGCGAAGCCTTTTACACTCGTCGGTGGGATAGGCCTGGGCACTGGTGGGATCCACCGCAAGACATGCAACCCGGAGACCCCTATGTGACTCCGGACAACCGAGCCCAGGGCTTCGATGTGCCTATCTAGGCAAATTAGTGGCACCAAGCGTGGTACGGGCACGGTCACGGAGAGCTGAAGTTGAAAAGCCTGCTGATCAGAGCGACTGCAGTAAATTGTTGACGATTAGCATGGACTCAGGAGCTGGTTTTACTAGTATGAAGTAATGGTTCGATAACGAGGAGTGTTAGTCCCAGGTTCCTTGTCTGAAGAATTAATCGTTAGATAGTCCTATCCACACCTAGATAGCACTGCTTCCAACCAGACCGCTTTCCACCTCATCATCGTTACCTTTATTCCCTGGTGTCACCAACATCGAGTGAGTTGCGGCTCTCACAAATCAGTTCAGTTATTCACACCAAGACTTGCAATGTAGAAGTCAATCGAATCAGAACGTCAACAACCAGGCAGGCAACATGGATTACTGTAGATCACTCAATTCGCGCTTCAACCTTGAATTCCATGAAGATTCTGCATCTGCAACATATACAGTGACTACATGACAACGTAACGTGTGAAGGTCAGTCTCAGGTAAGGTACAAATAACCTAGAACTACGTCTGTTACGAACGAAACGACCCAGGAACAACCTGGCATAAATCCAATTCCAGGTCCTGTTCACCATTCCTATACTGCCCTTGGAGTTGCTCTTGTGCTGTCCCACCCACGTATCTACCACCAAATTACCATTGTACGAGGCAGTGCATGTATCATGTAGAGTCCGGCCATTAGGAATAACGCGAGACCATATCATGTCATGTAGCTGATTCCTGGCAGGAGTGCTGCATGGTACGTACCAGAAATGTCGAAATTCTCATCCCTTCCCTTCCCATCCCACCCCCCTCCCCATCTCTATACTAGCCGTCCCTATACTCGCCGTCCAGTGGCCGATGAGAACGCCGGCCGCCCCACTCATTGACTCGTTTCTTGGAATGGCTCAACTTGAATTGAAGTGGCCTCCTAGCCCCTCTGGAGTAGAGACTGTACTCATGCATCTTTGTGGACTGGGCTGTACATGCCGATGCTGATAGAGCGCGCAAAAGTACATGACCTCAGGTATGGGCTCCTGTCTCCTGAGTCATAAGTAAGGGTTCTTGTGATGTCCATAGTCCCGCAGACTCGTAGGTAGGACTATTGATCACGATCCCGTGGGGTTGGATAACAAAAAGAACGTCGTATTGTAGATAGCTAGTCTCGCACTTCGTAGACAGCACTTTGGACCATACCTCCAATGATAAATACCTACCATCAGATTACCGTTGCGGTAATCCAGCACCATTCGCAGTGGAACAGCGTGGTTCCATGTTTTCGGGTGGTTGCCAGACCTCCCAATCAACATCGGCGCTTTCACTGGTCAGGTCCTTGCATACCTTCCTCAGCTTCCGTGCTTTGAACACCTCTCGACACTCCGGTGCTACGATCCTTGCTCGTGGTAGGTACTCGATAGAACCGTCGTGCCATTCTCTCACGAAATCCGGGTCCCCGACCATCCACACGCGCTGCTCCCTATCAGCACCCACAAAGGACATGGTATTAGGCCTCTGTTCACCTATGTCCCATTTGAGACCTTTAAGAAGATTGTTGAGAATCTTATAGTGCTGTAGACACGTTTTGCTACTCGGCGGCAACACGCAAGCGTACCCTATATGCTCGGCAGTGGAGCCAATGAGCGCCCTGTGCGAGGTTCTGCAAGGACAGAGCTCTGAAGCACAACGCTTTCGGTTTGCTCTTGTAGTTTGCCACTCATACCGCATAGGTGTAAGCTCATACCAGTCTGCTAACTCGCGGCGAGACAGCCCAAAAGAGCGCATTGGTTTGCGTCTAACATCGCGTTTTTATAAGTTCTAGTGGTAGGGGCGGACAGCCTGGTCTCTGCTGCATCGTATCGAGGCTGCAGGAAACGAAAGGCACGCCAAGCAAGTTATTGGACCTCATGAATGATTCGTAGAAGGCCGTAGTAAGCTCCGGCGTGCGTACTCGTTTCCCAACCATTCTTTATTAATTGCCAAGTGGCGGTCAGGCGGTGCTGAGGAAAGCTGAAAAATTCCTGGCGCACAAATATAGCATCTAACCCTAGTTCAGAAGGAAAACGGCGGCCTCCTGAATTTTGTCTGAGCGCACCAGATCCGTCGGATGTTGAGGTACAAATTTTGCTTCGTGAAAGAGACTTTCAAGAGGTTGCGTTGACGGCGGTTTGGTAGCTGACAGACGCCAGAAGTGCCGCCAGACGCGATCGGCCTTTTGAACATCACTAGCGGTTCGGCAACATGGTCGAGGACAGGGATGACCTTAATTTGTCACCTGGCACGATGTGGCCTGAACATGCAATGGTACTGTATCCATACCCCGAAGTACTCGCGCCAGAGCGTGACCATAAGCATGAAAGCATGGTAGTTGAAGGGGATGACTTCCGTGTACATATCGTGATGACGGCCATAGTGGTGGCTGCCTATCGTGAGATATATCTAAGGCGTGAGGTTGGTAGCAGTCTCAGCACAGCTCCAAGTTGGGTGCCCTGCTGACAAGGTTGATCAAGAACCTCGATGACACATGCAACGATACTGGACAGACGAGGCAACCAAGAAAGTTTCTGGAAAGCACGACCAACAAGGCCCGGATCCAAGCTCTATCCAAATCCATCCTTCGAGAGGGACACTACCATGTATTTAGATTCGTCAAGCCGTACGGAATGAAGGCAGCTCAGCCAGTCATAGTGCAAGCTATTTAGTAACGCATCATGCAAGCACAAAGACATTCCGAAGGTGAGTCCGCGGTTCATGGTAGATCTTACTAGAGGACATTAACACGTCTGTCCGACCAAGCTGTAATCTCTGCTTGTTACTTTCGCAAGCCACGAGACGTTTTCGAAGCTCACGTGGTCAAAATGGACATTATGAGAAGTCCAGTTCTTTCAGGATCCTTATCCTTCTTGTGTGTGGTTCACCGTTTATATGGGCCTCAAGTCAATACATGATGTCGATGCAATTATGTCCGATGGAGACAGGTTGCTCCTGAAGACAACGAAAAAACCGAACGACGACCACTACAGGAAGGAGGTGAGCTGCGTGCGATTGTGAGTAGTGCACGTTATAAATGGAATGTCTCGCGCGAGCACCATCTAGCCAATCACCGCCCGGTCAAGCAATGTGGCGGATACTCAAGCACCTCTGGGCGGTAATCTTCCCCATAGCACCAGACACTTTGCTTGCACACACATTGCTCCAGCCTCGTGTGTTACGGCCACGAGAACGATTCTTCCCCCCTACAAATGAAGGATAGTGCAGCGTTCACGAGAGTTTGTTGCATTCAAGCCACAGGCCCGGCCTTAAAAGAGGAAACGGTAAGAAACGAGTCAACATGATCATTCGTCTATCTGTGTAAAAATGTGTTCATTCCGCTCAATACTGCCCAATCATCACCCACGCTCTATGCATATGTTCATTCATTCGTACCGTCGTATATCGTTTTGTGTCGAGACTTATAGATCGTAGAGCAACCGTTCCCTCGCAGGTGCTCGCAGACCCCCGTAATAGCAAGAATCTCCGCCTCTTTCTGCGCTCAGACGCTGCTTGAGCAAGCTTCGCTACCAAGCGTCGGTGAAATATGTTGTGTCCTAAGCATGTTCTCGCAATGTTTGTGCTAGTTGTTCTGTTGTTCACCGTCTCCAACCGACAGGTGGCGGCGGTCGGCCACCCCGATAGACCACTTCGCGTTCAATATATCGCTCGTCCTCCCGGTTCCAGTCATCCCTTGGCCGTTGTCGTTGCGGTGGCCCTTCAATGGCAAGTGGAGCTCTCGGTGACGCAGGCTCAATTGCAGATCTGGGAGCAACACTGTTCTCCCATCTGATTTCATTTATGCGTTTGTGGCGATCTTTCTTGATGTCTTCAGATAGTCCAACCAGACGGGCAACATCTTCCTACAAAACTTGTTAGCGCTGTCGACATAGATTGGGGTAGGTGGGTGCTCACATATTGCATATACTTGAAAATATAGTAATAGTCGTCTGTCTCCTCGTATTCATAACCCATCTCTTTGATCGCCTCTTTTACCACGAGATCTTTAGTGACCTCGGTCCATAGACCATCTCTCGGATCTCTTCGAGCACCATATCTGGGACCGATTGTTGGCGGTTCTGGTTCAGGTTCTGGCTGTCGCATGGGGCGAGGCGCTGGTCGTCCAGGATCAGTCGTATACCCTTCGTCTTCACCATCAGGATAGAATTTAGCTCTCCGATCGCCATCATATCTCTTCCACGAGATCTCTTGTCCGCCTCCACCTGCTCCATCCATTCGCACGCGTTTGGTACCGGGCGGAATATCGACAAGGCCCCAGTCACGAGTGGCCCCTCGATAGGCTTCCCCAGGATGACCACGGGAGCGGGCACGCTCGTTGTAATATTCTGCTTCCTCGTTGATGTTTTGTTCTTCCCAGTCTGGCCGCCTAGACGAAGAATAGTCAATCTCTTCTCGGAACTCCTCACGTTCTTGCATTCTTGCCGGCGGCCCGAGACTCTGGGTCCGTTCATTCCGACTGATGATGATGTCTTCCTCTTCTCTTCTGCCGTTGCGAGTTTCTGACCGTCTGATCTCAATTCGCTCTTCAGACCGTTCACGGACCGGCGAGCGTTGACGGACCGGCGGGGGTTGGCGGACTGGGGCTGGCGGGGGTGGAGGAGGCGGAGATGGCGGCGATGGAGGTCGAGGTGGAGCGTATATTGGCTGTCTGACCTCATATCCATGGTCGATGTGTCGGTGGTGTGTGATGACCTCTTGGTGTATCTGAGGGGCATAGACTATGGGCGGTGGTGCTGGGGTTGGATCTGGAGCTCGACTTGGAGGCGGCCTTGTGCTGAGCCTTGTGCTGATAGATGCTGCTGGTGAGGGCGATCTCGAATGAGAAGACCTACGAATGATGATTTCCTGTCTCGTTGTGTCTCTCCCGCGGCCTTCTCGTTCCTCCCGGCGGATGATTATCTCGTCTTCCGAGACACTGCCCTGCGAGCGAGCCCGTGCCCGCTCGTGCGATAATGGACGTGTCAGGGCCATGTCTTCGTATCTGCTTCTTGGAGGCGGTGGGGCACGGGAGCGGACGTCGTCGATCTCCTCGCGCCGAATGATGATTTCTTCACGCTCTACCTCGTGTCTGCTTGGTGGTGGAGGTGGCCTGTAGCTTCGGTGCGAGGTCATATCGTCGTCAAACCTAGAGCGGGTGTCTCGCTCGTCGCGACGAATTATGATCTCTTCCCGCTCCAGGTCATGGGGAATAGGTGCGGTCCCTGAGCGCCGGGGAGGAGGGTAATCGTCTACCTCATTCCGTCTAATGATGATCTCTTCTCGTTCGCGTGAGCCTCCGCGGTCGCGATATCGAGGAGCTGGACCCCTGGATTGTGAACGCTCGTCCCTTCGGATTATGATCTCTTCTCGTTCTCGAGCCTCCTCACGTGGTCTCGGTCGAGGAGGCGGGGGCCTTGCTTCGGACATTTCGTCTCGACGGATGATGATCTCCTCGCGTTCTCTCTTCTCGGGACTGGAGGACCTGCGCCTCCTCGAGGGGGCGTAGGTGACATCCTCACGGTCTCTGGCTCTCAGCACCATTGCGCCGGCCGTGGTCTGACCATAGTCGTCTCTAAGAAAGGCCGGGGTCTTGCCGCGATCCGGTTCTTCCCTTTCTCTGACCATGACGGGGACTCTTTCCCGTTCTCGAGCGGGGGGAGCGCCGCTACCGGTCCTAAAGTTGATATCCGCGTCGACACCGCCGCCGCCGTATCTGCTCCGTCGATCGTCATACCGAGCATCGAAATCGACCTCACTTCTGTTGTAGCGCGACATTGTGGCACGTTACTTATTTGCTGCAGTCGCCGATTCTAGGCCTGCTGGTCCTTGAGTGCTATCTTTGACTTTGATCGACTGCCTTAGCGTCACTGAGCTATGTCGGTGAGGCAGATCAGCACACGAGAACTGGAAGTGCGCACAACAGAAATGCCCTCGTGGTAGTCGCACGGTACAAGGGTCTCGGAGGCAGGAAGAATGATTTCAGCCTGCACGTTGTACAGAGTCGGATGGTGTCACAGCAGGCATTAGGCGAGTTTTGGGCTGCTGGTGGGGCGGGTGTGGAAGTCGCTTAGATGCCCAGCGCACTCGTGCATCCGAGCACAGCTTGGAAGTACAGCAGCGTACTATCGATCATGCGCATATGCAAAGCAAAACTTGAAGAGAAAGACGAAAGTCCTTGGAGGCAAGAACGAGTTGATCAGTCGCAGAAAGTCATGCGTGCTGCAGTCATGAGCGCCTGCCTCCCGAGAAGTAGCTTAATGGTGCAGGAGGGTACGAAAAGCTGGCAAGACCACGCTTGAAAATGACGTTGTGCTGCATGTGCATGCGACGCCCAAGCCCAACTGGACCTGACCCAACACGCCATTTCACTTCCCGCCATCCATTTCTGCCCTTGCTTTCTTCTCTCTGTCCAATGGCAGCTGGTGATCAGCAAGAATATCTTCAGTGCTGCCATAGAAGCACTTCGGCACGGGCAGAAGTCTAAACCCTCTGGCAGATGGGAGAAAGTACTGCGCAATCCAATCCATCTCACTTCCGCCAAAGCATGTGTCCTTGGCTGGGGCCGGCATGACCCTGACTGCCTCGTACTCAAGGGTACGCCATGGAAGTAACAATCAACCTTGACCATGAAACCGATACTGGATGCGACATCCAGTCTTGCATATCTATCTGACTAAGATACTTTGCTGCTGCCGCGGGTATTGCTACGGACCCCCAGTCCAGCCTCGTCCACCTCGAACGACTCCTGCAATGTTTGAGCAGGAAATACGTGTGTACCGTATCCGCTTGCTATTTGCGCCCCGAATTTGGCTTGCTCGTGCCTGGCCGTGTCTCGTTAACACTCCTCGAAGAAAGTAGCTTGGAAATGCCGACGAGCTGGGAAGATATCAAGATCTCCTTACCCCTTGAAGGGCGCCGCTCTCGTTGCCTGATAACATATCTGTACAGATTACCATATACGCCAACCTATGCTATATAATGCTGCAACGTCATGTTGCCATGTGAAGGAGAAATGTCCATGTCGTCGTCAAATCGTGCATATGTGCATGTCGCCGCTCCGCCCGCCTGTGCTGTGATTAGGTGCATACTAAGTCACTACTTTTGAATGCCTGTTCCTCCAACCCATCCTCGCCTAGTGCCATACCGCGTTAGTATTAGTCGTAATTTGTGGTCGATAGTCCGCCTATCGCCATTTCAGCATGGCGTTAAGGGTCCGGATTAGCCACCCTCAACTGTCGCGAATAGTCCTGGTTATCCTGTAATGACACGTTGCTCACCCGGCTTTCTTCATTTGAGTAAATAGCCCAAGGATTTAGCCTCTGGTCAACGGTCATATGCGTGCTGTTTCGGTCGGAAGCGAGTGTGCCATTCCCGTTGCTGCGCTGATCGTCCGCATTCGAAAAGCGGCCAGTGTTGGTTCGTGTTGGCTTGGTGAGAAGTCCAGCCGACGACATTTGACTAACCTGCCGCGACGGGACACCGCCCGCGTTCTTACTAATATGCGAAGGTGAGGTGTGACTGCCAGCTTCAGAAATTGCGTCCAAATTTCTCTTGTGCCTCCGACGTAACCACAAGAATACAACACCACCTATGACCGCTCCGATACCGATCGCAACACCAACTACGATGCCAGCAACCGTACCGGCACTGAGACCACCGCTACTGTTGCTAGCCTGTGGCTGTGTGTCACCGCCGAGCGCTGAATCAGTTTCCGTCGCAGGGGCCACAGACGTCTCCGCAGGCGTCGAAGACGGCGTCACAACGATAGTGCTGACCTTGCCAGTAACTGTGACCACGCTCGTGTAGACCTGAGCTGGCTCATCGGACGTTGAAGAAGGGGTAGACGAGGACTATAGGATAAAGTTAGCACGAATTCGCGAAGACAGGTAGACGCGAGTGGTGTTGGACGGGACCATTTCCATGTGACATGGGTACCAAGAAGGTGATCTACTCTTACAGAAGTCCTGGGTTGAGTAGGAGAGACAATCTCACTCACAGTTGAGGAACCCAACGGTGAACTCGATGGCCCAACAAAACTCTGCGAGGGTACATAACTTGTCAATACAGAAACAGAAACAGAAAAGACAGAAGGCGTGAAAGGAAACCCGGACAAGCGAGGCCGCTCAGAGGAAGAGAACCCAGTAGAAGTGGTGGTCGGGACAGTGGTACTAACCGATGGAGTAGGCGTTGGAGAAGGTGTAGGTGTCGGCGTAGGTGTGGGTGTAGGCGTGGATATAGGCGTGGTCGTGGATGATGAGGCGGCGGAGCTCCCGCCAGCAGTTCCAGAAGGAGTTCCGCCCAAAAGGAGATAGCCCCAGAGACCCTGGTCCGGATTACCGCAGAGTTCGTCGGGAAAGCCAGGACACGGGTCACTACACTCGGAAGTTGATACCTGGTTCGCCGGGATGTAATCGGAACAATAGCATTGCTGGCTCTGGACGACGGCGAATACATAGGATCCCCTGCAGTTGTCTTGACATTTCCCGTTGGACATATACATGCTCTGGACTGTAGGCATCGTTAGCTTTCCATCCGGCATCGTCGATATTATATCTTACGGTAGTTGCTTCCTCCATCAACGTCCGGTGAGCAATAGTTTACTGTAAGAGCTTGGGTCCATGTTGAGAACGTCAAGAAGAGTAGACCACTCAAGCACCATCGTGTCCAAGGTTGTGACCAACCTCTTGTGTAAGCCATCATGTGCAACGGTTTCAACGTGGAAGTGACGCAACTGCCCGACGCGGTGCGATTCTGGTCACCTCGAAAACATTGGCCGCGATGCGACGTATGATTCGAAAACTTTGACAACCCAGACGGAGTCGATTGAGGTTGGATACAACTTCGCTGTGCCCCGATTGCTCGTGTCGTGATATGCAGGAGCCGCTGTCTTGAAGTTTTACTCGACCTAGTGAAAGGGCAAGCAACGACAGTGACTGAAGAGAGTGTTGCTCAGTCGATTACAGTTCAAGCTTTTTGCCCCTCTCGTTCTTGCCGTGGTCGAGATGTATAATGACTGGAGGCTAACAGTCCGTGACAGCAGTCGATGGATATGTGGCCAGCACTGTTCGTGGAAGGTACGTAGGGATCGAACGGTAGTTGGCGATAGGCAGACTGGCTGGCCTTGGTCTAAGTCAACGAGATAGCGGCGACGGAGTAGTTGGCAGGACTGAAATTTTTGGCGAATACGTAGCGATAGACAGGTAAATGGTAAAGTTGTGATGGGCGGAGAAAGGAATGGGAAGCTACGAGTACCACTGTACATCAACGGCTTTGACACGGCAAAGCAAAGCCCGCAGGCAAAAGCGTCTAGGGATTTAGGGATGAGCTGCCTAACGTGACTTTCACTACAGAAGGAAAGATGGAGACGTCTTCGACGCCTCAACCATACAGGTGGATCCAGTGGCTGCGAAAGGCAGAAGCTTCACGGGCAAAGTTGTTTTAGTGCGTGCAAGGTGCCCAAAATTCCAAGTCTTCCATTGCTACCTGGGCCCAGACGCAGAAAGTGCTTTGCGAAAGCCGGCGTCATACAACTCTAAAAACCCACACGGCATCCAAAGCTCAATGGGATGGGCGTGGCAGCTCCTTCCCACAAGACTTACGATGCGACAAAGAACACAAGTAGACGTGCCTCTGAGGTCGTTCATGCGAATGGTGACCTGCTACATCCTTAATGACCAATGTATGAAGGCGAGCAGCTTAGCATTTATGTCGAATGGCAACAACAGCCCTTAGTGCGGGACACCAAGCTGACTATTGAGGTATGTATCGACGAGACAATCTCATAAATTGTAGTTGATTAACCCAATTTGCCCATGCCATGCCGCTGCTCAATCTCCTGCCGTGCCGATCATCAATTGCAACACTGCCACTCTTGAGAAAGGCACGTGTGTATTAATCTTCGTTGTTGCCCCTACGTCGCTGTTGCTAATCCTCTGGATATAATTTGATTGACGTCCTTCTGTGCTCGCTTCGGCACTGCGTTGTCGCTGATATTTGAGATCGGATTTGACCAATGGCGGACACAAAATCATGATAATGATGCTCACACTCGGGTTTTAGCTTGACGCATATGTCTTGCGGATTGGATCCCTGAACGACCACTTTTTTCCCCGAATCATTGAGTCAAGGACTTGTTATTCCGACCCCAGGGATCCGTGTTCTTGAAGTACGCCTTGGCCGATGTATCTCGAGATTTTGTTTGGGCGATCACGACTACCGTAGGCACGGATACAAGCGAGGCAAACTGCAGTTCACACGCAAGCCAAGACGACAAGGTTGGTGAGCCAGAGAATCATATGTCACTCATTAGAGCCATTGTTCTCTAAGATATTTGTTTTCTCGTCCATGAAATGCTGCCAGCTTCTCTTTCGGTAGGAAATCCGTTGGACGCTGCATGGTGTTGTTGCACCATGCACAAGGGTCCATAGCAAGGATGGCGATCATGTAAAGATGTCACAGGTACATTGTCGGGCAACGCTTGGGCCGTCTTTGTGCTCGAGCATTATTCTGGGATGTTTTAATACACATGGACGGCAACCTGCATTCAATGCTCTCACGCTATGAAATCTTCGCATGGCGGGCCGAATGATAATATGCTCGTTATCTTCTTGCTGAACTGGTGACTACCAGATGGTCTACCTGACGGGTTTGCAAGACCTCGTTGAGCTTGACGCCGCAGTCAAAGCCATTGAACGAAGTGCACAAAATCTGGGCGACCCTACTTGCCAGAAGGCATTGACGGACGGCGTGCAATCTCATGCATAATCGCAGTTAAAACTGCATATCCCACATGTGCATTTTTGTGCTGATTGCTTCATGGTGGTCGATATCCTGGCCGTCGCGATGTGCAGGAGGGCCATTGTACGACTATGACAGCTCGGCACGTCTTTGAGCAACCAGAACTACGAAGTAAACCTCAAGCAATTAAGTAGTAGCTATTGGATGAACAATACATTCTATCTCAACGACAATTCTCCCCCGTTTACCTAGACCTACAGGTCCCAGAGCTGGGCTCTCGTCGGCACAAATGACAATAATCTATGCACAGCTCGGGGAAATACAAGAACGTTCAAATCGGCTTCGGCAAGGTAGGACACTAAAGCTAGATCTCATTCGATGTTCGCGCACTCGCCACAGTCCACTCTATGCATCTCATCTCGATCTTTACAAAGAGCTTTGAACTTCTCCGTTTCAGCCTATTAAGCTTCCGGGCGATGTTCACATCACCATCACCAGGTGCCGAAATAATTCACGGGTCAGCTAGTCCAAAACAGTAAAGTTAGCCGATATTTGATAGAATCAAGTTATCACTGTACAAGCAACATACAACGCAGTAAGCGCTGTAAAACGGCTTTTCGTAATGGTATCATATTCACGTCGTCCTATCTCCTGGCCCTTAGGCGTTTAGGGACGTTGCTAGGCTATTTCTAGTAGTATATAACCAATATTGACTGGTAACGAAGAGAGAGAGAGGTTAAGAGGTGACCGTCGGCTAACCTACTATTTTGTACTAGCTGACCCGTCAATTATTTCGGCACCTGGTGCCATGATGCAAGCTTCGTTGTCCCTGCAGGACTTGGTAGCGCTTACGGATTACAAGTCGTTCCCACAAACATCATGAACATGAAATGCACGGGTTCAGTGTTCCGTTTCCTATGGTCTCCCATATGTGCCAGTACGATCTCGTCTCAGCTTCGAATCTCATCCGAGTATGCAGCCAGAGCCAGGTAGGACGTCCTTCTGCCGCTTCAGCACGAACTACTTGTTCAGCATGCACCCGTACGTACAAGTATAGGTTTTGGCCTTCCTTCTCGATGGCTCCATTTCCGTTCCTTGCCTGCCGGACTCCGGCAAGTCTATCTCACATGACTTATCTCGCCTATGTTACGCCATCAACACCTGATCGTCGAGGTAAAGGGCTACGTGATCTTGACGACTGCCAATTCACCTTTCGAGTCAGTCCTTTGATACGCCCAATATACCATTGAACATCTCCAGCACTGCCAGGTTCGGTTAATTTAGAAGCAGCAATCAGTGTCAAAAGAGCATCGTGCTTTGCTCGCAGCTGCAGAGCGACAAAGGTAAAAGCGAACACAAGGCGTCGAAATTCTGGATGCCAGCCTCCATGTCAAGACACGAGAGGTGCTCTTCGATTGTAATACTAACAGCTTTGCTCGCTTATATTCCCAAGGTCGAGTTCATGCCGAATAGATTCCCACACGGTCTTAATACATCAACCAAGCCCGCAGTCTTCTGCATCTCCAGTCGAATCTGGGCGTCCTCTTCTTCCTATCTCCCATTTCGATCAAACGTACCGTACTCCTTTCTGCGCCAACTTCGTCCTCACCAGCCAGGAACGATTCTCGGGTGTCAATCACATATCAACAACAGCTTCTGCGGATGAGCCGGACTTTTCGCATCGAGCTCATAACGAAAGACGCTACGTGGTTCCTAGCTACAAGGTAATGTCGCGCATTGGTCCTACCCCGCAGAGCATGTACGGTGGTTTTCCTAAAAAGCGGCATGTTTGTACATCGCCTTTGAGTTAGCTCCATTTTAACTCGCTTTCTTGTTTGTCGCGTAGTCGCTTAAGGCACAAAAGCCTTTACTAAGCTCACTCATACTTGCATTGCGTGGCTCCAGCCCCCCACAGGACTCACTCCACACAGGATTCACGGCTCACCGACGTTCAGGAACAGCTTCTGCTCAGTCCAGTCGTCGTACCTATCGGCAGATCTCCAGACCTTGCCCCCACTTTTGGAATATGATTCTTATTAGCTTGTCCAGTGTATACCTACACTTTATCATGTGTCCCTTCGCTCCATGTGAACCACTGACTTCACCCCAGAGAGATCTCGAACGGATACACCATGGTACAGCTAGAAAGTCTCGGGGTTTTGGTGTTGGCCACCTTGACCTTTGGTCAAAGCTATGCTCCTATGTACGCGAACTTGACATGGCAGCCTCCTCGCACCCTATCCAACTGGTCTAATCTCACCGTGGAAACGTCCACGGGAGCGTTCATTGGCATGTACAACGACACTTATCCTAACGTTCGCCAATTCCTTCGAGTCCCCTTCGCTCAGGTTAGTTCTCCTCCCACAAATGTCGTGGTTTGCATAGTTCCTTACTCGTCATCGGTACCTTGTTAGCCACCAATTGGTGACCTCAGATGGATGCCTCCCCAGAAAGCCCAATCTTCCGCTCGCAAATACGACTCGACTAGGTTCGGACCGGGTACGTCCTTCCCAAGATGCGCGTATGCGCTCTTTTACTTACTCCCTGCCTAGCATGTCCGCAGTACGTGTCAAGTAGAAGCAGCCAGTGGAACGAATACGAGCCGCCCAGTTTGCTTGCCAACATTGGTGAACCTCTCAACGAGGGTGCAGTGGCTTGGTCTTCCGCAGAAGATTGTCTTTCCCTGGCAGTCTGGACCCCAGCTTCCGCCAATGCATCATCAAAGCTACCCGTCGCCCTTTTCGTCACAGGTGTGTTGGTTTGTCCACTTGATATGTCCTCCTCTTAACCTTTCTACTAGGTGGAGGAGGTGCGACGGGAGGGATCAATGTGCCGTCTCAGCTGCCAGCCCGCTGGGTCTCACGCTCCCAGCAACATATCGTGGTCACCATGAATTACAGAGTCAACATATTTGGAAGTGAGTTCTGGTTTCCTCGTCACCACTATAACGAGACTGCAGCCGCTGATGCCTCATAGACCCAAAATCACGAGCTCTGAATGAAACTTCGTTGTCCTTGCTTGACGTGAGAGCCGCGGTGGAATGGGTCTCCTCAAACATCGGAGCCTTTGGTGGCGATTCGAGCAACATCATGGTGTGTATCTGCCAAGTCACAAATTGGGTTCAGGAAATTGACATCCCTCCACAGCTCTGGGGTCAGTCTCAAGGTGCCGCCCTCACCCATCTCTACACGCTAGCATTTCCCGAAGAACCGCTAGTGGCCAAGTTCGGCGTCATCTCGCAGCCTCCATCCGTCACGATCAACCTTACCACAGTGGACGATGTCTACGCCGACTTTGATATTGTGGCTAAGGGTCTTGGATGCAATTATGGGGACGATGCAGAAGCCGAGCTGGAGTGCATGCGCCAGGTTTCGTGGGTTCAGATTGAAGAGTACATCAATCGTTACAACGCCACGCCTTCTATCGCTTTCAGCAACTATATTCGTGCGTGTCAGATGATTGTACTCACAAATAACATGCTGACAATATGCTGCAGCTGATGAAACGTACATCTTTTCAAACGAAACGGAGCGATATCTCCAAGGAAAGGTCGCCAAAGGACCAGCTATTCGATCGGACGCCGCAAGAGAAATGTCAAGTGAGAACACAACTCGGGTTGCTGTCAGTGAGGGTCAATGGGTTTGCACAGCCGCGAGTGACTCTGCAATGCGCATGTCGCTTGGCCTTGACACATACCGCTATCTGTGGGCAGGCAAGTTTTGTTTCTTCAGTCTTCATAAGAGAACATACTGACATGCTGCGTGCATAGGCAACTTCTCAAACATCAGTCCGGTCCCGTGGCTCGGCGCGTTCCATTGGTCTGATCTCCTGATGATATTCGGTACCTACGAGCTGGACGTCGGCGACATTCCACAGCTCGAAGTCGACACATCTGCCACGATGCAAGACTACATTTTGGCCTTCCTCAAGGATGCCGCGACCGTCGACACGACCGTTGGGTGGCAGGCATTTGACCCCAATGCGGCAAATGGTGGCCTTATTCTTGAATTTGGCAATGGCACCGCAGTGCAGAACATTACGGGAGATTATCTGGATGGCGGTTGTTACAACTCGTCTATGCCTTTCCGCATCAACGGTTAAAGGCGGCCATAAACAAGATGGAGCCTAAGGTGATGCTCTCCGACCGTCCCAACACGAACTTATAAAGACAAGGCTCGCATTGTTCGTCTTGCTGAGGATGGAAGCAATCTGGGCAAAAGATGTATGCACATACATTAACCAGATAGTTGACATGGTGTATAAGGTGGGATCCCAAATGGATCTGGTCTCGGTAGAAGCTCACCAGTTGCCGAAAACCTTACGAGGCAGCCATGCCTAACAGGGTAACCAGAGAACAAGCTCGTCCCACCCTTCCCCCCCGGGGTTCCTCTCTATCACTACTATTATCACGTAGTTGGCCAGCGAAGGCACACACTGGAAATCAGTACTTATTGTGACTCAGGAGGTCTGCGCCAAGCAGATATGCATGGGGTTTGGGCTAAGCATTCCATTCTGGTTACTCAATTAGGCAGGTCTGCCTATGCGCTGCTTCGGCGACTTGTGAGGTTGGTATTCCAGTGACATCATCCAACCTCAGTTGTCTCTCGTCTTGGTGGATCTCGAATTTGCGACAGAAACGCCAATTTGTACCCGACAACGCCTTAACCTTTCCATTATTACCCATCTTCCTTTTGATGTTTCTACAACCTCACAACGGCGACTTGTATTCTCGTTAAACATTGGCTTCCTGTCCGCGAGCAGCAATGTCACTAGATGTTAGCCGGAATAGCTGAACCCTCAACAGCGCCTGCACGTCTCCCCAGTCTCGTCGCTATAGTAAGTGGTTCACGACCATTCCCTAGAGAACGATCATAATGGGTATATAACAGCAAAGTGATATCTCTCTTCCAGTGGCTAAATTATGAAGAAGTACTCGAACTATGCCCGGAGCTACTGACTCCGTTTCTTGAAGCACGATAGAAGTGAGTACCTTAGGGTGCGTGACGAAAGACATGAATCACTACATATAGCAACTGAACCTTTCAAGGGTTGTTTGCATATTGACTGTCCCTTTCAGTGTCATCCAAGTCTCTTTACACGATTCTCCTCGTCCTTATGTGTTGAGATTATTGTCCCCTCTCTGCTACTGACCTGTCTTGGTCCCTTCGCCATGGACCTCCTAGGCCCCACTCGAACGGGTTGCAAAGATACCCTCGAATGTTCGAAGGTTAGCAAATCTTCAGAACAGTTCCAAGTCATGTTGTCGTCGCAGAAACCACGCGTGCACTCAATCACGCAAAAGCAACGGTTCCGACTCTTCGATCTTCCTCTAGAAGTACAACGAATGATTTTCGACGCTTGCTATGAGCCTTGGAGTCTCAGAATTATTGACTTCTACTGGTGTGTCAAGCGGTCGGAATATTTCAGCTTAGACCGCTACTCGCACGACGCCAAGTACAATCCAGTCCTGCTTGAAGGACTTCCCTCACCTTCGCTTTCACTTACATGCAAGTCGGTCTACCACGAGACTCAAAGAAGTCTCATGAAGTCCTTTGACGGACTTGCCTCAATCACAACTCGGGACTGCCACTTCCAGCTCCCAGTGCTTCCCGAACGGCTCGGTTTCGCATATCAACAGACCAAGTACCTTGAAATGGACGTACGATCCTTCGTCGACCTTTTCAGTCCCCAGTCCTTTCCTGCACTGAAATTCCTCACTATCAAATGCACACCAATTTGCCTGTACTCAAATCCGCTAGCTCGAGAATATCCAGGAGATGATGAAGCCTTCCAGGAATGGGCAAAGGAACAGCACTCGGTTCTAGAACGTAGATCCAGGAAGCCATTAATCCATATCAACTTCACAACCATACTTGATCCACAGTTTGAACAGATTCATGGGGATGAATGCGTGAGGTGTTATTTGGCAGAGGAGCAGAGCGATGTACTCGTCCACCGTGAGAGGTGTGACTGGGGGAAACATGGAGCACGAAGCGAAGGAGACAACATCCTAGAGCTCGGGCATTACCGTTCCGAACGTTGATAACATAGTTTACTTCTTAGAGAGGTCGAGGGAAAGAAAGAGGGGATCATATTGGAGTACCTACTACGGCCAAGCAACAAATGCCGGCGCTTTGTTGCTGAAGCTGAACAAATCCTGCGAAACATTTATTTCGTGATCGAGGTGCACATCAGTGACAAGCTGTGTACCCTTCTACCACATCGATTTTGGAACTGTAGTTATACTCAGGGTACTGGAACGTAGTAGTGGATTCTCTTGGGATGTGTTTGTCGGGTTAAAAATGAAGTTCATTGATGTATACTGTCTCCAGGGATCAAATGTCACATCTTCTGGAAATAGGCCGTATGATGACATGACATCGTGGAGCACATGAAACAGTTAGGTATGACACAGACTAGAACCGGCTTATCAATTATCGAGGACAACAATAAGATGTCTCAGGCCTTGCTGGACAAGGAAAAGCAAAAATTAAATCTTCAACTAGATGATATCTGAGATGTGCTCAAGCCGAGAATCGAACTCGGACCTCGTGCTTGGGAACTGCATAGCCAGATTAGCTATGGGAAATGGCAAACATCGAGATCTGGAAAAACATACGCACGAATTCTACCCTTGAACTACTTGAGCAATTGGCGTATTGTGACCCATATTCGTGACGATAGAATTATATTACCTTAATGCAATAGCTGTGGTGTCACGGAGTTTGCCTGGTTTGCACGCTGGCTGAAGCCCGGTCACCTAGAAGTTGTTACGTTCACCAAAAGCCAGAAGGGTGATCCATATATCGTCGAAAAGCGCCCATGACTAGAAGGCACTTGAGAAAGAGTCCCTGCTTAGAAGTAGGGTATCCAGGTAGCCTTCCCTGATTGGAGAAGACGCCAGGGGCCGGAACGGGCATCATGTGATGCTGCTCTGCATTGATCTGAACCTCATTACATGTTCTATTACATGGCTAGCTAGCATTGCATTGCACTCATTCTAAGCATAAAGGGGCACCGCAGCTCCATTATGGCACATATTGCTATCACCACGCTCGCTCTCTTCGCACTCATTCAAGCCCAGCAAGAAACCCTCCATGGCCCATTCAGTAGCATCCGAGGACCACATATCACCGCCAATTTCCCCGACCCTGGCCTAATCTACCACAACGGCACAACCTACGCCTTCGCAACCAACAATAGGAAGCCTGGTCCCGAACACATCAATGTACAAATCGCGACATCCAGAGATAATCAAACCTGGACAATCCAACATGGCCTCGACGCCCTACCTGAAACAGCACTCTGGCAAACGGGCGGAGCCGTATGGGCACCAGATGTCAAGCAACTCCCAGACGGCACGTTCCTCCTCCTCTACACCGACAGCCTAACAAATCAGACCCAAACCCACTGCATTGGCGCCGCTACATCCCACCGTCTGACAGGCCCCTACATCCCCCTCCCAGAACCCATCATCTGCCCTCACGGCGGCGCAATCGACCCAGCCGGCTTCTCAGACCCCTCAACACACAAGCGCTACATCATCTACAAGATCGACGGCAACTCTCTCGGACACGGCGGCTCCTGTAGCAACGACGTCTTGCCCATCGTCTCAACTCCCCTAATGCTCCAAGAAGTCGACAGCATAGACGGCCTCACGTTCATCGGCGAACCCACTAGACTCCTCGACCGCGACGCCCTCGACGGCCCCTTAGTCGAAGCCCCAGCTATGCACCGGACCTCAGAGGGCGTCTACTTCCTCTTCTACTCCGCGAATTGCTACACCAGTTCGCTGTATCACACCGGGTACGCCACGGCCATGAACGTAACAGGGCCATACACGAAGGCTGCGCGGCCGCTGTTCATGACAGGAGACTACGAGGGACTGTCTGGGCCAGGAGGGATGGATATCCTGGCGGACGCCCACATAGCGTTCCATGGCATAATGGATGTCCACAATGACCCGAGCCGAAAACTGACGGATGTCCGAGGGTTCGAGCGGGGAATGTACTCTGGCAAGGTGCTTTTCAGAGGTCGCACGGCGATAGTAAGCGACGAGGTCCAGGATAGAGGTCACCACCGGGAGCTCTAGAGTGGCAGCGCTGGTATATCCTCTCTGACATCCTTCTGGCTATCGTTATTTGGTGCTTTTCTGAGCGTTATTCTTGTTTCATAGCGACCAACTATACCATTACGATCATCAAGGACACCACGTTAGTGGCTAACTGTCTACTGCTATCAAATAACCTCATATCAACACCCTTAACCACGCCCCTCACGGGTAGCACCTGATCGAACAATCCAAAAATGTACAGCGGCCATCGGCAACCCGAGAATATACCAGAAGCTCCATGTCGTGGAACTCACTCACGTGCGGGTACCCAGCACCAAGCACCGAGCTCGCGGTGACCCAGGCTTCCCCACCAATGTCAATACCACACTGAACGAAGTTGAACGCATCCAAGAACAGATCAACTGCATCACACAAGCGGGCGCCGCACACCATACCAGCAAGTTCTGTCTGTCTGTCTAGACAACCTACCCTCTTCACGATCAGACGAGCAGTCAACACTGTCTCTCATCAGCGAGCTCAGTTCCATAAATCAACGAACCTGTCCCAGATTCCGAGACCTTGCTAATGAACCGTTCATATCCCAGTCCAGACGTCGGTATCATACCTGCCGCCCAACCCACCCAGCACGCACCTCACTCCTCGGTGCAACTCACAGCACGACCGAAGCGACCTGCCGGGGCCGCAAGGGCTCAAAAGGACCAGACGGGGCGAGAAAAGTATAGAACGTGCCAGCTTACAGTCACCACATACCACACTGCTACTGCTGTTTCGGCTTGCTACACCGACGCAATCGAATCAACATTAAACCTCCTTCATTCATCCTATCAGCACATCGCACTGTCAGCTAGCCACGAGTCGCAACCACATCGACAGCCAATTATTTGTCTTTGTCTAGAGGCGGGCTTGCATCACACAGTCTCCAGTGGGGAAGCAATACACTACACAGTCACTGCTCGGGGTCTCAGTGTTGGCTGGTGTGGTGTTCCGCGTCTGACTACTGGAGGAAGGATATACCACCCTTCAAAACAGTTAAGCGAATCCATCGCATCCCATTCTGTTCCGTTCCGTTCCGCCACGGCCATCTACAGTGCCATACATACACACATACATACATAGCGTGCTGTGCTGCGTCCGCACGTCCGATACTTCTTACGATAAACTGCCAGTGCCGTCTACGCTCAGACTAACACATGGCCACAGATAGCACGGCATGGACGATATGCGGCCTTGATCTCACGCAAGGGCTGTCGTTGTTGTGGCTTAGAGAGTCTGAACTAGCTTGGGTTCTTGAGGACTCTTATGATAAGTGAGCACTGAGCCATTTATCAGCCTGTAGTCTTTAACTGCTTGGCGGAGCTTCTCTGGGCACGTTTGACATGCTTACATGTGCCCGCCAGGGGACACCTGAAGTTTTGTTTCTCGTGCGGGATGGCGTGTGGTAGGAATTGACCTAGTCCGTAAGGCTCGGAGAACCATGCCGGTCGAGGTGATGTGAAATAGTATGGGCATACGTTGCAGATAGACATTACCTGACAGCTATCTTGTCTCTAACAGAAGAAGCTCAGGTGGACTACGTGTGGTGCTATTTATGTCGTAGAAGTACAGCCATAATATGGAACGTCTGCGCGTCCTGCAATTATTTGTGACTAGCAGATAGCACTCTCAATCACTTCCTCACCAAGCTCACCGATCCAGAATAGACGGCATCCACCTCCTTCGTCACATACATCGGCAGCTCTTCACCTGCGGGTGTCGAAGCATAGACGCCGATGACCTTTGCAATAGCAGCTCTCGACGCCTTCTCAACTGGAGCCCAATGACCTGTCTGCGGCAACATAATGACCTCACTGCCCCGGGTAAGATAGTCACCGATTCCGTCGAGACAGATAGTCTTCCCTACAGCTCGATCCTGCTCGCCCCAGAGTATGGTACTCGGCGCTCTGAGTGCTCCGTCGTACTGTTCTATCCACAATGCTGCAGAGGATGAGGAGGACGACCGTCGGCGAATAGGTGATTCGGATGCTGAAGCGGAAGATTCTGCTTCATTTTCCAGATTGTAGAGGTCTGCGATGATTTCAAGTGATTTCTCCCAAACCTTGGAGGCCAGGCCGTTGCGGTAGTATGCTGTCTGGTGCCAGAAAACGGCAGCATTGCTTGCAGCGCGCTCATGTAGTGATTTGCCATAGCCTTCGCCTTCGGCGGTTTGTGTCTCAACTTCGATCACACCCGGACCTAGTGTTGCTGCCAGAGATTGCGGCGCGTCCCACTCATCTTTGTACTTGCCGTGGGCGAATCGTAGTGCACCACGGAGAAAAGCCATATTGCCGCCTGTTCCGAGGTATTTCACCATGAAGCTTGGGAGGTGGAAAGCGAAGATGTAGCCGAACATAAGGACCTGAATCAAGAGTGGTTTGAGTACGTTGAAAGATTTTCTTAGACAACCCAAGTTCTTCCTCGGAGATTCTTTGAATTGTTTGAAGATCTTGGTTGAGGAGGCAATAACACGGTCTTTGTTCGACAGGGACAGACCAACCTGGCGCTGGCATTAGCGGTTGTTACGGGATGTTGAGTCGCTCACTTACATGAGGACCATTTGTCAGGAGGAAACGATCAGCCAGCTGGGGAGCCTCAGCAGCCAACCTGAAGCCAATGACACAACCCCAGTCATGGGCCACGATGACGGTCTGAAAGGTCTTCTGGTCTTCGCTCGCAGACTGCTCGTGCTCTTCTCGCATGCCAATGACGAATTCTGCAACAGCCTCTAAGACACTTGTATCGGGATTGTCGAACGTGTCACTTCCGCCGTAGTTTGGGAGGTCGAGGAAAACGAGTCTCGCAGACTGTATGGGTATAGCTGGCTCTTTCAGGCAATACCTCCACATCATGCTACTGTCTGGGAAGCCGTGCAGGAAGACGAAGAGGTTGCCTTTGCCTGTGCCATTGCTCTTGTTCTTACTCGCAAGTCGGTTGGTGAGGTAGTGTAGCTTGAGTCCGTTACGGAGCTTGAAGAAGGCATGCTCGAAGCCGTGCAGAGGCTGCTTAGACAGGTTCCAGAACTGATCTCGTGCTGCAATCTTGTAAGCTCTGTCTTGTGGATAGTCTCCTCCAAGACGAACATATGGCAAAGCGCAGCTGCTCCTGCTGTGTATCTTTCTTGAAGAAAGCACCACTACGGAACGAGAGTCCAAGGTATAGACACCAGTTGAAGACTGCGAAACAGTAAAAGACTGCCAGCCAGACAAGCCGCTGCCAGACTGGGTTGTTTGACTGAGTCATCTTGTTATCGTTCTTAGGCTCGGCTGGCTCAGAAGAGCACTGTGCGTCAGCGTCGACGGAGGGTTGGCGGGGCGGGGCGGTGCAGACGAGTGAAGCAGGTCCCAAACTCAACTTGGGAAGGAACGAGGGAGGCACTCGGATATGTCTGGCAAGAAGCTTCAACTAAGCGTGCGTATGGCAAAGCTGGCAGTTAGTGCGGATGTGGCAGCTTCGTCAGCGGTATCAAGGGCAGCATGAGGGGATCAGCATCATATCCAAGTCTGTTCGCGACACAAACCATCGGACCACGTTCCAATCATTACTTGATCAAGAGATGATAAACATCAAACGATGCACGAAAAGGTCACGCACCGTCTTTTTCGGTGGAAGATCTGTCGCAGAGCCTATCCCCCCACTCATCTGATGCCGCTAACCCCTGGTGGAACGAGTCAATCAGATCGCCAAAGCGGACACAGCTTCCTCCATCACACAATCGTGCCACACTCAGTGAGCATCAAATGTGAGCAAGGCAAAAGTGATGGTCATAAGGACATGAGCCTCATCCGGCAGAGCCATTGGTTAACACCTCAAACATGGGTCGTGTTCATCATGAAAGGTCCTTAGCCTAGCTTTCCCCAACGACTCAGCCTCGCTGATATACGGCTGACGCCTGCTTGAACCATTCCATTGAGCGTGAAGGCCACACCGCGCTATACATAATCGTAGTATCTTTGACAGCGTATGCTAATGTCAATGGCCGAGCTAACAACAAGCCGACACCATTTCTATGGCTCAAACACGATATCTGGTCAAGCCACCGCGCTGCTCGGGAACAAGTACAACGGAGTCGGTGACACGTTCCAGATTCAGGAGGCGAAGTTTCTGGTCTGCGAAGATGCGCTACACAGCCATAGTCGTCAGCATCTCATTATCGGCGCGCTCAAACAAAACCTCCTCCAGATCGACCAAGACGGCGGAGCATCACGCGGTCAGAAGAGGAAGTGGAGTCGGTTCCAGTGCTTGAACACCTCAGACGCGCTCAAAAGAGCAAGACATTGCTACGAGGTGGCCGAGTGTGCAGGAAGTACACAATGCCACATGTGTGGCACCCCAGCACTTCTATCTGCGAACAAAAGGCCTCAAGCTATCCTGGACCTCAACAGCCGAGCGCAGTCTACCAGGGACAGGCTATTTCATGATATGGACAAGCTTGTTGCATTGGGCATACCAGCTGCGATCGTGTCATTGCTGATCTATAGGCACGTATCTTGTGAGGCAGTATCTGAGATGGTGTCTCAACTCGTGAGGGATCCTGTCTTCCATCTTGTAAGTGGCGCCATCGGTTACTGGCTTTCCATCATGTTTCCTCGAGCGCCTGCGATACAGTCACCGCTCAACGAACTCGGTGGAAGTCAAGACGTCACAGTACTCGAGGACATCTACGGAATTCGCCGAAAATTCTCGAGGTCATATTTTGCAGACTCGGAGATCCTAGAGGAATTCTTCCGCTGGCATTACAAGGGCTCACCAGCTGAGTCACTTGTTGCGAACAAACAATACAATCTTATGATCGAAGACCGTACAGGGCCACCAGTCACGCTGAGCGAGCTTTGCGAAATGGGCTTGGGTCAATCACGAGTCTTCCAGCCTCCTTATACCGCCATAATGGCTGTTTTGTATCGAGCAAGTACGAAGAGATGCCTGGATTGCACAAACGAGATTACGTCCATCGAGAACGTGGGTACCTGGTAAGTCTTGTATCCCTATCCATGCACACTGTGACCCACGGCTCACGATGCACCCCAAGTACGTACTGCCGAAGAACATATCGCATCTGCGAGGCTTACTTCGAGAACTCTTGGAAGCAACAGGGTGTGGGCCACTCCCTACCACTATGTGCAACACGAGATATTGCCCCCGCCTTAGGTGGGTTGGGAGCATTCCGAAACGTTGACCTGGGATTGACTTGGAAGGCACGTCGGCTAGCGCCGTTCGAAAGGGGCACAGAGGAATGGACTCAAAGAGCCACAGAACTCACCAAAGCGGCATATGCTTCGAACAAGGTAAATCCACATGCCATACCGATGGCTAAGCTCAAAACACCCAAGCCTAGGAGAGCTACGTCCCGCCGCAAAAAGAGAAATTCCACTTATGGTGGCGACTATACACCCAGGACATGCGAGTCAGCATTTGACTTTGAGTACGGCCCCCTACTCCCAAACTCCAAACAGCGAATGCTTTCGTCATGCTAGCACCTCTGACCTCGCTGTAAATCTCACTTCTTGAGATCAACAACAGCCAGCGTGTCTAAATAACGCAACGCAACGCAACGCAACGCAACGCAATGCAACGCAACGCACAACGTAGCGCAAAATCAGATCACGCTTCCGCTTCCTCTCCTCCCTCGTCGCTGCCTAGGCCGTGAGGGTAGGTTGTCTTTCCCTTCACGCCGTCTTCTGCTCCCCCTCTTCCGCGTACTCTTTCGATGTCTCCTCGTGTAGATAGTTATATCATATAACCGAGTTATCGATCCATCAAAGCTAATATCTGTGCATCTCAAGCGACTCGACCGTCAAGGGCATCACGGTCAGGTGAGGGGCATCTTTTGGTAGACGAACGAAGAAGTGCAGAAGGCGGCGTCACAAGAACATACTGTAAAAGGTCCTTCGGCAGCACAGCATCACTGTACGAACCAAGTCAATGGTGCAATAACAATAGCCTGGAGAGCATCTACATCTGCATTGATCGTACGGTCCTGCCTTACGAGGATCCTACACTCACTGTCTCTACTGTATCGGCCCATCGTCTATGCTCTCGCTCTCGCTCTAACTCCGCAAAGGCACCATACCATGCGCTCCAAGCAGTCCCTCTGCTTCTCATATCTCGTCCGTGACGTTAAGCATCTCGTCAGTCATCGACTCAACTCCGTCGCGGATTGTGGCTGACTGAGGCTCCCATGTCTCTAGTACCCAAAGCACATAATACTCACGACCCAGAACTCCGGTCGATAATCCGGGCAAGTAGTCGGAAAGAACAGTTGGCGCGTCTTCTCCGGGTGCAGTGGGACCTCACCGCCCGGACAATTCGGCTCGCTGTACAGGAAACACGTGTCGAAGCCTCCAGTGCACTCAGACGTCCAAATGCTGTTGTGTTTTCAAAGGTTAGTATATGCTGCTGAACGGGAGACCATGACTTGACTTACGCGTACATGCCAATCCCGAGACCGCCGATGTTATTGCATTTGCGATAGCGGTTGATGACGTTGGAGACGGCGGCTGGTTGACCGCAGCCTGCTGTGTTGGATTTGAGGATGCAGCATTCTGTGCAGGCGGAGCTGCGGGGGGTATTAGCATGCGTGTGCTGTTTCTGGGGTCTGCGCTACTTACCATCCATCAGAGTTTGGATCGCACTGTCGGACTGTCAAGATGTTCGCAGGGTTGTTGGTTGTCGGCATGTCAGAGGTATGAGGCGGGGTGTTGGGGCCAAGTGTCGGGGTAGTGGTAGACTTTGAAATCGTGGTCAAGGTTGTCGGTGGCTGGGACAGGCGGTGCGTTGAGGTCAGGGTAACAAGGTCTGGTGTTATGATGGTGACGCCAATGGTATAGCCTGCATCTGTCCAGCTGTTAGGAATTGGCGTGCTCTGTTGAGAATAGCTGAACGGCAGCCAGTCAGGAGCTCGGGTGCTTGAAGTATGGTGACCGGTGGCCGAGGTATCAGTTGAAAGAAGGGGGATACCGTGAGGACCAGGATGAGAGAGAGGTAGACCTGCAGGACCTGGACCATTCACCGTGGCAGGATCTGGCGTTGCTGTGTGGTTCTCACGATGAGGCGGCCTTCCTGACGGTATTGGGTTGAGCGGCTTGTAGGCGCCAACGAGGCCCAAAGACGCAGCCAGAAGACTAAGAAGCTTGACGTTTGCCATCTCTTTTGACAGAACGAATATCGGATCAGCAAGATATGGTTGACGGTTTGAGCTTCAAGATTCTGAAGGCCAAGTTTTGGACAGTTCGTGGTGGAGAGAAAACAAGACCTGAGACGCAACATTTCGGGCGTAAAGTAGTCTTTTGATCGCGATGTGAGTGACAGCGTTTCAGGTTTGCTGAGAGTGCTTGTTGGTGACAGTGAGGATCGACGAGCACTTAGTTCATCTTCAACGTCTCTACCAGAGTAGAGTGCACCTTAGGCAACCGTAGCATGTCACTTCTACCGTTCCAAGGCTTGACTCGTTAGACTCAATCGTCTCGGTGTGTTACCAGAAGGTGCAACGATGCAGCTTTCGAAAACAGTGCAGATGGCCGCTGGAAAAGTGCAATCGACACAGTGACGACGATGGTTCCTCTTCTCGACCTCGTCAGGTCTCATCGCTGGGGTTGGTTGCCTACCGAGGGAGCATTTGTCTCATAATCGCTGTGTGACGGATGATATGATACAGTGATGACTGCCCGCATACCTGTTATCTCTAGTGGCAGTACACCGTACCCATCGAGCACTGGTTTCCTCAAGCTTATCGCAGAAACCCTTCTCCTGAGAGAGGTGATACCGTGCGTCCGCGCGCATCAGACAGGCCGTGCCGATCCATCAACGAGCCTCCTGATATATACGCACGACATCACCTCCATGCAATCAAACCCACCTGATATTGCAACGCCGCCCATCATCCACCGGAATCAGATCCTACCACGTCCTTGACTTGCCAGGGAACCGCATCTGATGTGACAATCATCTCACCCTTAGCTCGACTGCCGGAGCTTGAGAAACATTCGGAGAAGGAATCGCACATCGAGTACTGTCTCCCCCTTTCCGCTCCGATGCTGCAGACGTCTACATCATCAAACTTCTGAAAGTGTCGGAAAGACGTGACCTTACTGCACGCCCAAGCCCACATAGGTAGACAGCCCGGAGCACAGCATTCCGCCACCAGCAACGAGGCTGCAGAAAGTGAAATCAGGGCTCAAGTCCACGAGCCGAGATCTTGCCAAGCCTTGCACATCGACGGGCTAGAGCCTAAAGAGGTCTGGTGCATACGGGGTAAGTACCACACCCAGCTTACGCAGCAATCACAACACGTAACGCCGCACTGCAACAATTTCCACGTCGAAAGCTTCAACAATCAACTGCCAGGGGTGCCTAGTCTCGTGTGTTCTTGCTTGTCGAGCTGTAAGCCCGCAGGCAAGTCTTGATGATGTTCTATGAACCCGATTCAAGACCCTCCTCTGATTATGAAAATACACAATAATAGTAAGTAGGTATATATGATGCTCGTATCTCGTAATGCGCGTTGTGTATCTCTTGGTGCGCGGTATGCGTCCAATCCCTTGCTAATGCTTCCCTTTTCCCCCCAAAACATAAGAGCTTTTCAATATTATCACCTACTTGCTGGTGTTTGCCTGTTTCTGCCCATCCTTCATCTTCTGATTCGCCTGACTCTGCATTCTCTTGAGCACCTCCTTATGCGCATCGAGCATGCCCTGTGTCCTCATAGTCTGATCTACCATGGCCTCCTTCTTGGCCCTGCTATGCTTCTCTTGCTGCTTCCTCAGCTTCTCGGTCTCGTAGTCGGCCATTTGTTGGGTATACCTCTTTTCGGCCGTCGGACTAGCTATGACTGGCGCGTTATGACCCTGACCAAGCTGCATCCGCCAGTTGGCCATCAGATCCGTGCGATTGGAGTCGTTTGTATTGTTGCGTTGAGGAGGCTGATGAGATCTTGTGCCTCCAAAGTCCTGTAGACGTGTCTCTGAGCGCATGGCCTGGCCGTTGTTCTGGTAAAATGGAGAGACCGAGCCTGCCGTGACAGGACGGTTGGCTAGATCCGGGTTCGATCCATTAAACGATTCGCTGCGCCTGAACGCGGATGGATATTGTTGGTGTGAGTATGAGCCTGACCTTGTAAGGTCTACTTGGGAGCCAAAAGGCGTATATTGATGCTGCGAATTGTTAGAAGCACGCTTCGGCGCATTCCGCCGGGCTGTAAAATCCGTTGCGACGTTCTCGTGGATGGGCGTCGATTGGAGGACACTAGGTTGCCTCTGCATCGGATTCGAGGTTCGACGGCTGGATTTGGTGGGCATTGGTGGAGGTTGTGCTTGAACAGGATCAGTAAATGAGCGTCGGTTGGTTGCTGAAACGGCTGATGGTGTTCTTGAAGGTGTTGGAGACACTTTAGTTGGCGAAGCTGGTGCCAGTGCTGGCGTTGCTCCTACGATTTCTGAGGTCCACCTTGTATTCCTCGTTTCAGGCTGGATTTTTGGGTTGACTTTCACACCTGCTTCTGACGGAGCAACGAAAGCGGAAGGCGATGGCAACGGCTGTGGCTCCACCACTGATACGAACTCTGCCGCCTCCTCCGGCCTTGGTGACACAGGAGCTAAATGCGTTGGTGATTCCTCATCTTGTACGTTGTTAGAGCCAGGCTCTTCGTATACCGGAGCTTCTGCAGTGGCAATGTGCTTAGCCCATTCATTCGTCCTATATGACAGCACAACATCCGACACCTGGCTTGGTACCTTGTCCAGAGCACCCTTGGTCAAGATCTCTCCGTTAGGTTCCTGGCTAGCATAATCGCTCGAGTTTAGGTCTCCTTCCCAGGGTGCGTTGCCGATGCCGCCAGTACTCCGCTCTGTGCCAAGGCCAAAGTCAAAATCTGAAATGCCGTGTGCCTTCATTGTCATTGGCCGCCGTAGTTCTTCTGGGTCTGCTTCGAAATGGTCCGATAGCCCTGACGGTGAAGGAGGCCCTTGCATGCCGAATTTTAGAGGATCTTCAAAGCTCATTTGACTGACAGGTGAGACCAGAATCTGCGGTGGCCTACTATCGTGCTGCAGATCATACACATCAATTGCTGGCATATCCAGCTTCTCGTTCTCATCATCGAGTGTAGCTGCCAGGGATGATGCTCTGCTGTGTGGTCGAGTACTCGCAGCTTGAACCAAAGCTTCTCGCGACTCTCCAAAGTGACCACTCCGAGGGGACATCTCGCCCTCCATTGCGCTCTTCAATGACTGGATAGATTTACGTTTCAGCTCTGTCAGAGACCGTATCGATCCTCTCTTCTTAGCGCGTGCATCTCCTTCGAGCAAATGCAGTCTGTCAGCTGTCTTTTCCGAGGACGGTTTTGTGTTCGAGGGTCTCAGCGATTGTCCTCCTCCGGCATTGCGGATGCTCTCGTTCGACGGGGTCTTCGTCAGCTCGCTTTGCTCAAGTCTAGAGGATCCTGTTGAGGTGTCACAGCTGACTGGCTCAGAAGGAAGCTGAGACGAAAGTCCATTCAGTTTCGCCTCTGCAAATGAGCGCTCTTGATCCGCTTTCTCTTCAATCCATTCTTGATCCTCCTCTTCCACTTCTTGGATTGGCTGGACTGTGACGTTGCTTTGTCTCTGGCTTTTGGAACCGTGCAATGGCGTCTTCACGACAACGTATGGCATAGGCGTCATCTCCAGGCTTTCGCTTGACTCGGAGTTATTCATGGAGTCTACTTCAGTAGTCGTGGTGCTCGATAGCCTTTTATTTTCACCTTGTACCTCAGTTGAGGTAATCACGCTCTTTTTCGGATCGAGGCGGTCTCCATACCTCTTCTCCCACTCAGCTCTGTCCCGGTCGTTTTGTCGTGCAATGTGGCGGCCCATCGCCTCTTCCTCTACGGCTCGACGTTGTTCTTCCTCGGCGTGCACAGCCTCTCGTGCCTTCTGTCGGGTCTGGACCACCTTCCAAAGTTTGATCTGAGATATGATACCGATGATAGTGCCACAGATTATGATGACTGTCTCTACACGTGTACCCCGGCTGATTGGATATGTAGTGGTATTTAGTGGGAAGAGGTCGTCGTTAAGGTTCCAGATGTAGATCCAAAATTCCTTCAGGCCTGCTTTCGAGAAACAATCGATCCCGAGGACGAAGGCGGTAGCTCCTGAGAACGAAGTCGAAAATATTAGTCCATACGGTCGAGTGTAATGACTGAATGAAAGCGACCAGCAGACAACGCAGAGAGCACCAATGAGGATGCCTCTCCCGCCTGAGCTAGTTATAAGCCCACCGGATTTCAATGTCAGGAACCACATGCTCAAGCAGAAACCTCCAAGCAAGCAGCCTAGGCCTTCGGTGACTTCTTTGAAAATGAGCGCACCTCCGCCAAATATCACTCCAGACATGATGACGCCCACAAAGTATGCTCCTTGGATCGCATTACTGACGGGAGGATGCATCACGTAAATAATCAAGACCAGTACCGCGAGACTCGTCAGGAACGCCGTTGAGAGAAAGACGTGTACCCATTTGTTCTTGACCCCAATTAGTGCAAGACCAACACCGGCAAGGATGAGGAAGACACCACCAATCGATAATGCTGGTGTGATCCGAGGCGGCAGCGGCAGTGCTTCCTCGTCTTCCTGCTCATTTGTCGTGCTGTTGCTGGTGGCATTGCTTGACGCACTTGATATAGGCGCCGTGGTTTTCGTGGCAATGCCATCCGGGTCACTGGACGAAGGTGTCTCAGATGCTACTGGTGTTGCGATGTCTGAAGCACTTGCACTGTCTGACGCCTTAGGTACAGCACTTGATGTCGGACTTGCAGAAGGCTCTTGAAACTCAGAAGCGGCAGTACTCGAAGGTTGGATCGAAATTGAATCCGGGGACAAGGATCGGGAGGCGGAAGATCTGACACTGTCGTCCTGTCGGACAGCAAGGGTCTTTCTGTTTGCTACTGGGTTTGCTAAGCCTGAGCTCAAAGCAAAGCTCGACCATAGAATTATTTGACTGAAGCGCATAGTGTTGGATTGCTTCGAGACGTCCCTCCGGGAACGAGTATCGTTGTCAGGAAATAGCCATGTAAGAGAGGTCGGCTTAGGACTGCTGCAGCTCGTCAGAATGGCCGTAGAAGCACGAAACGAGAGACTGGACGAGCACCGGCAAGCATTAATGTTAGACAGTCAGGCTGTAACAAAGACTGCGGTGAGAAGTCGCAGGACTGCGAAGGTCAGCACGACATGAATGGCGCTGCAGTGACCGCATGCCACGCTCCGGTCTCAGAACGCCAGCAAAGACCTAGACAATAAATTCCCATATCGACCCTGCATCCTTCCTGGATGTGGAGAAGCTCCAACAAGCGAAGACAACTGAGTCCTGCTTTACCAGCAGAAGTGGATGAAATTGCGGGCCCAGATCAATCAACAACGTGTATCTGGTCAGCCCGCGAATCCGTGGTCAATTTGTTCCACAAGGCGGCCGGCGCCACGGCGACAATGTGGTAGGATCAATGAGATCTTGTGGCGTTTCCGGCAAGACCGCGATCCGTGGGGAGATTGATTGGCGGCCGACTCGAACAAGCCGTGCTGTCCGCTTGTACAAGGATTGAGCTCTCGGAGAAGTGTCGCAAGAGACCCACGTTGACCGGACAAGCTACGGATTGCCTTGTCAGAATGCATGTTCATGCATGACAGCCGCGAAACCTTCAGCAAGCTGCACATGCAAAACCGAGAACCATTTCTACACCTGCAAGTACCTCTGTCGAAGATACTGCTGACAACTGCTTGGATACGCGCGCCAATATTGTTGTCGTAGAATCGTTTTCGCGTCGGTAGAACTTCATCCCCAGAATAGGGCAGCAGCTAGGGGTCGGTCGTTTCGGGAAATTAGGATGGAGCCTTGAATTAAGGCCAAGAATGCATGGGTAGTGCCTAATCACCAGAAGGAGGCCGTCCATCACTTAACGGCAGTTAGGACTAATCTCATCAAGCCTCTTGTGCTGTGATTGGCATACTCGCGAGAAACACAGCGGTTCAATACTGCCAACATCAGAGACACGTTTCGGATCGCTTGCATGTTCTACAGAATGATTATCCTCCAGATCTATGAATAACGTTACGAAAGACGTCATGGGCTATAAAGACGGTGAAGCCCAGCAGGAGCCCTTGTGAGGATAGCTTGCAACTTCGTGCTCAAGTTTCTCAAAATCTGGCAGCGACGAGGCACTCGTGAATTATTTTGGGCGAGAGTCACGGGTCTGCCGGCACAATGCCCCGGAAGTGAGGTGGCTGATTGTCTCACGTGAACGTGCCAATAGATAATAAGAAAATCTCGCTTGTTATCGTGGCCGCGAAACGCCGTGTCTATCGACATCATCTGATGTTGCTGTTGTGATACTCGCTCGAGCCGAGCGTCGGCTATGGTAAAATCGCTTAGAACGCTAGATAAAACCGTTACAAGAGCCTCCTCAGACCCGGCGTTGGTAGAGTGCTTGACACGGTGTACCTCCAGCATGCTCGTCACTGACCATTCTTTTGTCTTTCCAGCGCCCGCTGGAGGGTATCGAGCCGCTCCTGGGTCACGCGCACAGCCTCTTCCATCTCTTTCATACTTTTCTTCTCTTCACGAAGGCGACTCTGCATGTCTTTGCTTTTCAGCAATTTCTGCCGCTGCTGAAGCTTGTTCTTGCCCTCCTTGTCCTGAGTTGCTTGATTTTGCAACTGGTCGCGGATGATTGAACCATCCACGCCCGCTCGCTCTTGCAGCCAGTCCCACAGATTGCTTTCCTCGCGCCGCCAAAGATCATCGTAGTATGCGGTGTGATCAAGACGACTACGAGCAATCGACGTCGAAGAAGCGGCTGGTCCTCGGAACCACATCCAGAGGACCATGAATCCGAGAATTGACACAATCACATTCATCGTCACAAACGGTTGCACTGGCGCAACGACTGGGCCCAGGACCGGCCTGAGTATCTCAAGCGGACCCCAATCGGCCTCTTTCTTGGTTTGCGGCTGTGGTGATTCGCTCTTGTCTTTCTTCGAGGTTTTCCGTTTCTTCTTGCCACCTTTTAAGACTTTGCTACCAGCAGTAGCAGCTCTAGATCTGCCAAGAGCACCTCTCAAGGTCTTGACGAGGTCTTCGCCATACTGCTGTTGACCATCTAATGCGCCCTTCTCGATTGGTCCTTTTAGCCAAGACTTCGCCGTCCACTCAATAGTCATGTTCATCTGGAACCTCGTGGCATTTCCAGGGGCCCAAGTAAGGCAATATCGAGTCTTCGTGCTAAAGGCGCTACCGCTTGGCACGTCGGGAGTCTGGGTCGTACAAGACACACTGACTGCCTTTTCGAGGTCGAAGAAATCCATGTTTTCCGTTGTGATACACGTTGTCTGTTTTGGCCCGATGCTCCCGCCGAGAGGCTTGATATATTGGTATTTGCGGGTTTTCGTCTCGTTGTCGAGACCCTTTTTGTCGTCCTCGAGTTGAAGATCTTGGGCTTTACTGACACCATCTAACAGGAATTTTCGGACAAAAGTAGTGGACTGTGGTCCGTAAAGCAGCGAGTATATCTTTCCGAGCGGGGCTGGGATGATTTCGTCCTTGATGATCTTGTCATAATGTGTTGCTGAGTCAGTACACTCGGTAGGCGCGTGAGTAGCAGGGCCTGGAAAGTCTTGAGCGCCATCCGTTGCTGCAACTACTGGGGCAACAGAGGCTGTTGCATCACCACTAGCAGGCGCTGCTGATCCTGCAGCGGTTGGTCCAGGTGCGCGTGCAGTAGCGCTGGAAGGCATCCTGCTGGGACTCTTAGCTTCAACATATTCGCTTTCCTTCATGCTACCACTGCTGCCTATGCTGTGATCACTACCCTCGTCTTCGTCAGATCCGGATTCTTCGTCACTGTCTTCGTCACTAGCTCGAGTCTCGGCTTCCTGGTCTTGCTGCGTGACATTGTCAACGCTTGCAATACCAGCAGCTAGTTTTTGCCCATTCATGCTCTTCTGGAAGCTATCGGGATGGCTGACACGCCAGATGCCAATCATCAAATCGTATGTAGCTTCTCTGCTCATCAAGCTCCGGAAAGTGTGCCGAGCATGCAGTGTCTGCACAGCTATTGCGTTGGGAATAACAATGGCTGTATTTTCCTTCTCTACGCTGACGACTTCTTCGAAGGAGATGATCAATGTGGTCACCCATCCGAGAATATTGCTCGAAAAGCAAACATGCCCTTCAGATATGTACAGTCTGCCAGCAAGCAGGATTTCCTTCTGCAGAGCACAGCTGTAATCCTCGATTAGGTAGTCATCCTCGGGCACACTTCGGAATTGTTGATGGAAAGCACGATTCCTCGGTTGGGGGGCAATGGCGAAGCCTGAGAGCTTTGGGCCAGTCGCTGGGTTCGCAAGGGTCGATGTGCTTGCGCCAACCATTGCACCTATGGTCGATTGTGAAGTGGTTGCAGAAGAGCGTCTGCTTCGACGATTGTGGAGTTTGCTCCGAACACTATTACTGCGTTTGACACCACTAGTCTCGCCCTCGTAGATACTACCATTTGGCGGTGTGAGTGTGCCCGACGCGGCACCAAATGTTGAGGCGGGCTTGACCGAAGTTACAGGATCTGGAAGCTCGGCGACTGGTGTCGCTTCGCCAGATTTGCTGGGTCGTTCATACGCTTGCGACACGGCGCGCTTCGCGAGAATGTCTTCCACCCTTGCTGCAACATCTTCCGTCTTCGTACTTGACCCATAATCAGAACGGGACGGAGAGGGACCTCGCTTGTCTGCCGACGCATCAATGCCTAGGTGACTCAGATCGAGGTCGCCGGAGCCCAACGTGTTGACCGCAAGCTCTTTCTTAGGGAGCTCATCTTCTCCTGCAGATTGCTTGGGCTCTTGCTCCGTAATGGGCTCTGCAGATGCCTTTGGTTTGTATGGATCAGATGCTCCTGTGCCTGAACGGCTTCTGTTATTCTGGTTGGTCATATTCGTGATGGATGTTGCCGCATTTTGAGCAGCTGACATCCATGTGGAGAAAAAGCCACCACCACTGACATTTCTAGAGCCTGGAGTACCGCCGGGAGGGGCGGGAGATCTGACCTCCTCAACGGTAGGAGTGAGAGGTGGAGCCATTGAAGTCGAGAGCTTGCTTTTCTGATGGCCTATCGCTCCTGACGCTGACCGGACTCGTCTGTGTGCCGGCACGTATGTGCCATTCTGCATCCCACCCGTGCTCTGTTCTGCTGACGGCACGGTCGGACTCTGTTGTGTCGGGGACTCCATTATGTTCTTCCGGTGTTCATGATCAGTCGGTGTGGGCGGAGTGACGGTGGTTGTCGGACCGGCAAGTACCATACCAGGAGGAGTTTTGGGAGGCTCAATGTCGGTCTGCAGGGTAGGGACAGCGGACCTGGGAGCTGCTTGCATGTCGCCCATGGTCTGAGAGCGTAAGGGGGACGGTCCGCGTGCCTCTGGAGTGTTTGACAGGCGTCTCTCGCTGAAACTTGTGCCTGGTTTTTGCATATCGGAGCCGCCGATTACAGTTGAATCTGATTCTCTGCGTTCGGGACTAACCCTTGGACTCTTTCCGCTCCTAGCGAAGACATCCTTAAATCTTCTCGAAGGAGACTTTCCCCGTGTTTTGCTCGGATCAGCCGCTGGCTTTAGAGTGTCTGCCTTATCGATGAGACCTGAAAAGGGCGGTAAAGCTGGTACATCTTGCAAGGCGTGAGATTTCGGCGATGGATTGGCACTAACTATCCTAGGTGGCTCGATGGCGGACGGCTCGGTGATGGAGGGGAAGTTTTCGGTCGAGGCATTTTGGCTATGTGGCGCAGCGTTTGCGGCAGTATGGTCGTTACCGTCCTCGACACTGGATGTTTTGATAAGGGGCGAGGTGGTTGTAAGATAGCCGGCATGCGATTCTCGGCTTACCAGAGCAGGAGGAGAATCGACATCAGAGTCAACAGTGACCAGGCTGCTACCAGTGTGGTTGCGGCTCAGGGTGTCTGGGCGTGTAGAGGCTGGCATATCTGGCATATCTGGGGCTGGCTGGCGGCCTCTAACCGTCTCCTCGTGCGCGATTCTGCTAAGCTCTTCATCCCTGACCCTTTTACGTTCCCTCTTCGAGTGGCCAGGAATCAGCTTCTTCATGCCACCACTGCCTTCAGACCTAGTGCTTCCATCTCGGCTCGGGCTGCGCTGGCTCTGCAAGGTGGGTGATTTCTTGAGAGCTATTGAACCAACGGAACCTCTTTTGAGGCTGGAGGCACCATTTTCGCTCTGCAGATCGGACGAGCGCCGGCGGCCAACATGGAGCACCTTAGTCAATCGGTTTCGAGTTGGAGAAGAAGGAGGTGGTGAGGACAAAGGCAGGCTGTGGGCTGAGGCGGTCGCCATAGAGAGGTAGACAAAGGCTATACGATGTTGTTGAACACATGGAATGTAATCTATTGCTCAGGTTGATGCTGGTGCTCGAGAGCGTAGCGATGTTCGTCGATTCACCAAACACTAACCCCGTCGGCCAGCGACAAATACTTGACCCACGCCGCCTGCGTGTCCTCGTCAAAAGGAAGAAGCAAGCACGGACAAGATGGACGATAAACAAAGCGGTATATGGCAGAGGGCTGAGTGGACGATACCAAGGATGGGCTGCCCGTTCAAGAATGCAAGCGAGGGCAAGGTGGTTGTTGCGCACGCACATGGGCGGATGGATACCAGTGCTGCCGAGAGCTTACAGTAGAATTATGCCGATCCAAGGCAACCCCCAAAATGCTCCTTCGGCTCCTTGCAGAATTATGCTAGCAAGTAGGATCTTAGCTGCAACATTATCTTGCTTTCAGCTGGTGTAGACAAGACTTTCTCGCCTCGATACAGTAAGCTGGCTAGATCGGGGGGCAAGATGGCCTGATCGTGGTGAATCGGGTAATTATAGAAAGCATAACCTTCGCTGCGGGGCTGTTTTAGCAGCCTCAGGCCTTGTGGCTCGTCACCGAGAACTGCTTGAAACACCCGACGCATTGTTAAAGCTTCAGCCTCAGCTCCTGGACTTTGCAGGCATGACCCAGGCATGACCCAGGCACGACCCACCATCACGGATCGTGGTCATCAATTCAAGTTGCTTGCCTCGCATTCGCATCTGTTACGTAGCCTTGTAGCCACACGTGAATGCATCAGCGACCCTTATATCAATCTCGCCGAGATCTCGCAACGGTAACAGAGACCATGCAACACTTGATGACGGCTTCGAGTCGCCGAGCAAGATGGAGACTGCACCGTTGACTTTGGTAAGTTGAGTCTTGCGCAAGCCACCACACACGACCAATGGCACTAATCTTCCATTTCAGGCCTACACTCATGCGCGCAATGCTGCCCAAGAACAGAAGAGGTCTAACCCTGTTGCTGCCAGCGAGGAGCATGACCTTGCCGCCGCCGAGTTCGCAGCAGCAGCAGCGAATACCACGGACAAGGAAGCATTGCGCGTGCTAAAATTGCTCGAGGCACATCACAGACAGCTCGGTCACATCCTCAAGGACGGCCATACCAAGCCAAGTCAGCATACGAATCTCGACAAATCGGCTACGACCGAGGAAAGCAATGCTTGGAAGGAAGGTCCAACTCACGCAAATGCCCAACCTCCTAGACTCGCACGAACAGGCAGGAGCACCGGGCGAGACCTCTCTAGCTCCATCGCGAGCAATCTGGCTTCTGCAAGAGGCATACCGAGCTCACGGCAGAAGAGGACAACACCTGTTTCTCCCTTAGTATCGAACGAGCACGCAGACGGCACCTTCAGCCAGGATGCATCTGACCAGCGCAGGAGCACAGCCGCGACCAACGCTGCCCCGCCTTCGTCGAGACCCTCGTGGGCACCGCCAGAGCCTGTATCTGCTAGAGCCCAGACTGTAGCCACACCCTCTAACTCGCCATTCGCTCATTTTTACAACAAGTTCGAAAGCGCAATCTCAACGCTAACAGCACCTCTAGCATTCACAAGCCTGCCACTATCGGAACCTACTGCTCCTAATCCAGGGACTCAGGACGCAGGGCCTCAAGCACAAGCCTCGCTGCAATCGCCTCGCAAAGTCTCGTCCAAGGCCGAAGCCTCAACAGCGTCCCTCGACTACTCTCAGCTCGTCTCAAAAGCCGCCCTCCGTGCAGTCCAAGAAAACAACAACAACGACCATTACCATGGTCGCGCACCCCACGAGTCCTTCCTCCTCGTGCCGACTTCAGGAGGCACAATGTCCTACGCCGACATCACTGCAGCGAACTACATAGACCGGCAGTTCCACCGTCAGCACCGTCGCGACATGTCAAACGCTTCTAACGATGACTTCGTTGATGCCTCCTCCCAGATCCTGCCAGGTCCGCCTATGTCACCTTTGCTTGCGTCCCAACAATTTGCCAAAAGTAGTGATAGACGCCCGAGCCAGGCCCAGGCTCAATACCAAGGAAAGACACTGGAAGAAATCCACCTAGAGAACCAGACCCTTCGACGGACATTGAACGAGGCCGCAAAACGTATACAGGGTTACGAAATGATGGCGCAGCAGCAGACAATCGCCCTAGCACAATCTGTCCGTAGTCTCACTCTCTCGCCCAGCGTAACGCCCGAGAACTCCCGCGGCAAGACTATCAACCCAGCCGGTGCGGCAGGAAGTGATCTACGCGTTGCTATGCAACAGAAACGAATCGAGGAACTAGAAGAGATGATGCGGAAGAACGAGAAGAGGATAGGTAGGAAGGAGGACGAGAATGCGAAGCTGAAGGAAACGCTGGGCAAGTATCGAGAGAAGTGGGAGGGTCTTAAAGCTGGCGCCAAGGCACGAAGGGAGCAAGCTGGTGGTGGCGAAAAGCTGAGGAGGGGGAATAGTGCCGCTACCACCGCTGCCGCTGCGCTGAGTCCGTTGAAGGAAGAAGGACGGACAGATGATGGGAGGAAGGGCGATGGGACGTAAGACTGAGAGCTTATCACTTGCGATGCATGTAGCTCAGACGTCTGCATTCATTTCTGCTGTATGAGACCGTGTCTGCAATGTTCGTGCGACATACAGGACCATTTGCCATCTATCTACAATTCCCGGTGACTTCAACGATGAGGCCAAGCGACCTGTAAGGCTAATTCATAATGGGAGCCCCGGTGAATAAATTTGAAAGCCTACCAGTGTTTGCCGGCATCCCTAGTATCGCACGACCCAGCATACCGTCGGACCCCCCCTATGCGCCCACAAGGACCCAAGGCTACATGCCTTGAGAAGCTCCAACCCCCACACATCCATGAGCATCTCATCGCTCTCTACTTGCTTGCAAGCAGGAGCGAAGACAGGACGAAGGTGGAAGTTCCTAAAATGCCCGAGGCACGACTTACGCTAACTTAGTTGACATTCGGTCCTGGGTAGTAGCAGTCGACCTACAGTAAGTCAGGCTCAAGCGACAGTGTCAGTGTCAGCAACGACCCACGGACAAGAATGACCTCCGACGACCTAGGTCTCACTCATCGCAGGTCTTCATCGTCAACCTTAAAGTTTATCGCTATTGTCTTCTGTGTACCTATCTAGAAGTGGCAGACCCACAACAGGCCAGCCGGCGAAAACTGCACTCTGTGAGGCTAGTACTGATATGGCTGGTATAGTATGGCGGTAAGTGCAGTGGTATGTATGTTGGTAAGATGTGGTGGACTAAGTGGGAGTAGTTGTAATGACTGGGCCGCACTTGCCTACGGTAACAACTCGTACCATAGTGAAACCCACATCCGATTTCCCCGTCGCTTTGCAAATCAGCTCACGGCGCTCGAACTCGCGCTTAATTACCGCTTCAGGCAGAAAGACTGGCTTAAAGAGGTATGAGAGAGAGTGTCCGACAAATAGGTAGCAGCCAGCTTGCAACATCACATCACATCACCATGCACTGGCGGCGTCCTTAGTCATGCACAGTCGGGCAAACCCGAGACACTGGCTAACTACCGTACGGTAGCTAGCAACCGAACAGGCGCTGCGTGACAGGCCAGTCGCGTCCTTCGGCGCTCGAAGTTGCGCTGACTGCCGTTTTAGGTAGGAGAGACCGCTCGTTTGGGTTAAAAGCGTTCCGACAGAAAGTTCTGGTGTGGGTCCTGTCGCATCACTAGGCCTGCATATCGACTCATGCAGTGCGTCTGTGTCCTATTGGGACTCGGCGGTCGAGTTTACATCGTTACCGGATTGGGAAAGAGGACTTACTTGAACGGGACGGGCTTGACAACGCAGTCCCACGATGGGCACTGGCGGGCTGTTAGGGCCAGTGCTGCAGGACATAAGAAGTACTTAACCTCAGCCCTCGATCTCGCAGGATTACCGTTTTAGGTGAAAGGGTTCACTCAAACGGGCCTCACGAGGGTCAGTGGGTGAGTACGGTAGTGGGAGTTCAACGCATGGCGTGGTCGTCAGGGGAAGTGCTGCAGGACTTAAAAAGTACTTAATCTCGGCCCTCGATCTCGCAGGGTTACCGTTTTTAGGGAAAGGACTTACTTAAACGGGCTTAGAGAGGGTCAGCGAGTGCGTGGTCGTTAAGAAAAGTGCTGCAGGACTTAAAAGTACTTAATCTTGCCCCTCGATCTTGTACTTGGAACTAAACGGAAGTTTTCGTACGCATGACGCCGTCGCTCTTAGCTCGCCAATGAGAAAGCCTGCAGGAGGAGTTATAGCGTCCTAGTGGAGGTCTTGGCACGCTAATGCGTACGAAGACTTCCGTACCGTTCCAAGTAGGATTACCGCTTTGGGAAAAAGAACGCACTGGAACAGGCTTGCCAGAACAGTGAGTTAGTTGGACGTACTGTGTGACATCGCAGGCCACGAAGTTCTGACGAAGACAGGTAGTCATCTGCCTATCGTGCGGCAAGCGTCTATCTGGACTTGAAGCGGACTGCTTGAGGCGAATCATCGGTCTGATGTATTTCGGCGGAGCTGAGTCTATCGCTAACCCCAACACTGCGGACGACGTCACTGCCGGTGCTTGAGTCGAATCACGGAGGGCGTTATTGTAGAGCACAGCACGAAAAACTGACAAGCATCGATGCGTTGAATGAACTGGTTTGCACACTCAACACTGTTCGCCTCCCACAAGGAACTATCTATGGGACCCTCCTGCGCCGGCATATTCATCCTCATGTCGCAGTCTGCGGTGTCTGAGGCTCATCGTCGTCTTTGCTTTCTTTCCTGCCGGTCATTAAGTTCGTTAGTGTTTCGCTCATACTTCTTAGCCGCCCTTTCGTGTTCTTCAGACTGCTAGCGATACCTTGTTCTCCATCCTGCCTGGTCCTGGTCCGTCTCAGTAAAGGACTGTCCTCGCCGCCTACTGCAGCTTGAGCTCTGCTTGCATCTCGCGCCCGTTGGACTGAGGCTTCAGAGGCGAATGCGCTTGCAGGTTGAGCTTCGAGGTCCGAGTCGGATGGACCCGCGGCTGCAGACCTATGGCGTGTTGCTTCCCAATTTGATCTATGTCTGCGTAATGCTCTGCGGTTCGAAGTTGGGGTGCCTTCGCCCCTGAGGATGTGATCTGCGGCGATTCCTGACAGAGAACTGGATAAAGGCTGTAGGATGGGTCCGGGTAGAAGTCGTGCTATACTACCACGTCGTGACATCATGTCTGCGACTGCCGGCTTCGGGGGTGACGCAGCTCGGCGTGTTGGCGTTTCGGGTTGTGCTGGCGAAGAGATTGTGCGGCTCAGGCGCTCCTGTGCGGATGTTCGAGGTGTGAAGAACGGTGTGTGCGAAGCCGAAGCAGGCGGAAGTGTCTGTCCGCGCGGCGTCTGTGGCCGGTCAATGCTTGTGTCAGCCTGAACTTGAGCTAGATGGTCAGTTGACGAGACAAAAGGATTCTTGTTCAAGTCGTCTGCCGCGGCGGGTGTGATCGATATCGAAGGCACGGCAGAGGAGGTCCGTGACGATGGCTGAAGTGGTGTTTGTGGTGCCAGTGGTTGGATGTTTGTGGTGTCGAGCTTGAGGTCGAATTCTTGCTTGGTCTGTGAGGTTTGTACATCTCCTATTTCTTCGTCGAGTAGATGAATCTGTTCTGCGTCGTGGTCCTTCCCCGACTCATCTTCTTCCTCGTCTTCATGTTTCCGTCCGCTCGTTATCAAGTAGACGCCGCCAAATGTCAATAGGCAGCCAAAGATGAATTTGAGAACATGATCGACATCTGTACGCTCAAAGTCCCTGTACAGCACAGCTGACCCGACGATGACTGACAAAGTGAAAAGCACAAACTGTACAGGGATGACTTGTGTTGAGTTGAAGTTCTGCAACGCCCGGTTCAAGTACCGGATCTGCATCACGGCTGATGCAACCAAAATTAGAACTAGCACATAGAGAATGGGATACTCAAAAGCCCTGTACAGTGAGGTCGAAAGTAGAGAAGCAACACCTTTGGTAGAGAGTGCTGTGTAACCACCAAACAAGCCGACGAGACCCAAGTCAACCATGATCGTCCGTTGACCATACTTGGGACTCGCGAACATGAGGGCAATTATGCAAACGACGGTGACGAGCACATAAACCAGGAACTCCCATCTTTTTATATCAGCCCATAGGCCGTCCGGTCGCAACTGCTTTTCCTGCGTTTTCGCAGACAGTACAACCGTGACCGCTCCCCCAATAGCGATCAGTACGCCCCAGAAGTCGCGTTGACGAAAGCGCTCCTTCAGCATTAATGGAGCAATAAGGCAATTGGAAACCAAAGCGACGACACCAAGCGGGCTGACAATAGACGCCGGCGCGAAAGCGTATGCCAGGAAGTTTCCAGTCTCGCCAACGGTCATCAGCACGATACCTAGCCACCACCACGGTGATCTAAGGTACGAAGGACGGCCATGATCTTCTCCTTCTCCTTCTCCTTCCTCCTCTTCTTGCACTGGCTGGAAGGTATCATGCGAGGCATGTCTCTTCCCATTAGATCTCGCATCTTCCTCTTCACTGTGACGACCATTCAGCTCCTCTGGCACTTCTGCGTTCTCATTGATCCTCTGTCGTTCTTCAGCGGCCTCCTCTTGTTGTACTGCGGTGCCATAGTTGCGCAGTTTCTTGGGTAAATGCTTGCGAGCATCCTTTGCTTCGGGATCTTGCTGGTCTTTGTACTCCCGATCAATCCGAATGTGGGCATAGCGTTGGGTGTTGAGTGCAAAGGATATGAGGACATTGCCTACTATTGCGGTCACAATACCCACGATCGAGGACCATTGATGGGGCTGAGAATCACTCGAGCCGCCATAGCTAGTATATGGGTTGGGAAGAGCAGGCATGAATGCCGCTGCTATGGGTTCCGAGTCTGTGTTGCTCGCCTGGAGGATGCGTATCGCAATACGGCCGTTAGGACACTGTCATATGCCCTGTGGTAGATCGTGTCGGTCACACATGGTTCGCTTCTTCCACCGCCTTTGGAGAAGTTGTAACAAAGAGAGTGATGAGACAAGCTTGCTCGTAGACTGTGGTGGGCCATGTTTTCCTTGCTACCAAAATTCCAGCTATGACGCGCTAGAAAAGCTTCGAGTTTGGAGAGGAGCAGTGCTCGACCGTAGTCCCATCGTAATGAAGGCACCCCCAACCACGCTCTTTCCTCTACTGTCTGCCCGAAACTGATGCACGGTTGCAGTACTAATCATACCCGGCATGAGAGACGCAGTGTCCCTAACTCAAGATAGTTTCTGCTATCTCCCCGGCCGGTAACAACCGTCGAGGCACCCCATCCCGCATGCTGATCATCGTTGTATCCCCAAGACACAACTACCGGCTAGATCCGACTAATGGTAAACGTTGTGAGACCTGCAATGCACTTTAGACGTGCTTCTACAGGCTGTTCTTCAAATAGCAAAACGTCTGTTCTGGCTCTTGTAGCACTCCGGGGTCGCTGGCTATTCGACTCCCATCAAAGGTAACCTCTCTAATTTGACTGATACGCCGCAGCAGAAGCCTGGTCGTTTGAAGGTTCAAAGGGGTAACGATCATGGCCACGGACGCACCACAAGCAATTCTGTCTCGATACAGCCACGAAAAGGTTTACGATTTCGCAAAGGGGATCCTCATCGGTAACAATGTTCCAGAAGACTCCGCCAAGACTGTTGCGCGCTGCCTGGTGGCCGCCGATCTCAGAGGCGTCGACACACATGGAGTAAATCGAATCCCGTCTTACATGGAACGAGTACGGCAACATGTGCTTGATCCACGAGCTGTGCCAGAACTTACAGCTGTGACGCCTGTCGTCGCGCAAGTCGACGGCAAGAATAGCTTTGGCTCCCTTGGCGCCACCATGGCTATCGATCACGCAATCGAGGCTGCAAAGATATATGGCATCGGTATGGCTAGCGTAAATCACAGCAATCACTATGGTATGGCGGCCTGGATATGTCAGCGTGCAATCGAAAGTGATATGATGAGCCTCGTCTTCACTAATTCATCACCTGCTCTGCCAGTGTGGGGCGGCAAAGAGAAAGTAATTGGTACAAGCCCAATAGCATGTGGTGCGCCAGCAGGACATACTAAACCTTTTATCTTGGATATGGCGCCCACGGTCGCGGCGCGTGGAAAGATCTACAAGGCTAAGCGAAGAGATGAGAAGATACCACTGGGCTGGGCGCTTGATAAGGACGGCAGACCGACGGATGACCCTGCTGCAGCGCTGGGTGGTGTGATGCTTCCAATGGGCGGACCCAAGGGTTCAGGACTAGGCATCATGATGGACGTCTTCTCTGGTGTGCTATCAGGCTCAGCCTTCGCGGGTGGAGTTACAAATCCCTATGACGCCTCAAAAGCGGCAAATGTAGGCCACTTTATCATCGCCATCAAGCCGGATTTGTTTATGAGCTTGGAAGAGTTCAAGGACCGGATGGATTATTTGTATCAGAAAGTGGTAGGGAGTGAAAGAGCGGCGGGTGTTGAAAAGATCTATTATCCTGGCGAAATTGAGATCGACAGAGAAGAAGACAGAAGGCGAAACGGCATACCGTTCACGGCTGGAGAAATAGAAACCCTGAATGCTGAGGCCGAGATGGTAGGTGCAGCCAGGCTGGAGGTCGATATGTAGGATTGTGCAAGATCGTTAAATCAACAGTGCCACGCTGATCTCAAGGAGCTACGTTTGTTAGAAGCCAACTACAGCTTGAGGATATTTTCATGGCACCTGGCACTCATCGGTAACGGCATGAAGTGTTCGTTCGGCCACGAATTCCAGTGTCTCTGAGACTCGCTTGACGCTTCCCATGCCGCGACCAGGCTTCTGACGCTACTGCTCGTTGTGGCGTTCCCTCCTCTATCGACCACTTCCAGTCAACCTTACGTCGTACCATGATTCTACCCACATGTTCCTTCGTTTGACGATGAACTGGCCAAAAGTTGACAGAGTGTGCAAGTTGCATGTCACAGTCCCTTAAACCCCGATCGTAGATACACAAGCTACAATCAGGAAATTCAAATTATGTCTCTAGTCTTATCCATCAGCTATGATGTCCCACTGGCAAGTGTCTGTTTCGAGGATCAAGACTCCTCTGCAAGAAACATTCTTGCTGATAGTCAGAAATCTGCCATGTTGCCCCGGTGCAGATGTTGCCTGACCGACCAGCCGAACAAATGAGTACTTTTGGCGTTGACGAAGCCAATAAGCTGTACCTTGCTGCATTCGGTTCATGGGGTCCGTTGGTTGGTATGGAGCACTACGCTGACAGAGCCTCACGCTGATCTTAGTTTGGGGGCTGAATTCGGATTCGCGAGATGACCCAAAGAAGTCCAAAGCTTGTGAGGCGCTAGACCACACTAGCCGTTTTTGGGTCTTTAACACGAAACTTGTGTTATGCTGGACGTTGTCTTCGAGGCATCTGCTAGCGGCGACACCGATCACTCATTCTGAAAAAGCTGAGCTCAATAGCAATGCCCAGCTCTAAATCTGACGAAATCGATATTGCGAAATACTTAACGAACGTCGAGCACGATGGCGATGATGGCGGTCACTCAAAAAGGACCACCAGCGCGCGCTCAGTACTTCGTCCCGCGCTCATACTGGCATGCCAAATACCGGAAGACCAAGCAGAGACTGCCATGAATGCAGGCGACGCCGAGTGAAGGTAGCCTGTTCTAGCAAGAGGCCTAATGCAAGACTGACCCAGTGCAGTGCGACCTTGCCCGACCAGAATGTCAAAGATGCCTCAGGATGGGGAAACGATGCTCAGGGTATCGAGACGAAGCATCCATTCTGTTCAGGAATGAGGATGTGTCATCGTTGGCGCAACCATCGGCAAGCCGAGGCAGGCGTCGACCCAGGACCGACGAGGGCTCCGAGAGTGAACATTCGGGCAGCACAACTCCGCAGCGTTTACCTCAGTTCACGCAGTTCTCAGCACGTTTCGACCTCCAAGCAAAGCGATTCTGTTGTCATGCAGCAAGGTTGGCATTCCCCTCCGCCGCGCATGGAACCAGAGCAATGGAGTACACATGCTGTGCCATTGGTCCTCAGTATGCTTTCTGCCCTGAAACTTGACGGCTCTCGATATTTCGGTCAAGCTGAATTTTTGCCCAGGATGCTCTTTCGGCAGAGTGAAGAAGCACCTCTTACGTTGTGCTGCAAAGCTTTGGGCCTTTCGTTCCTCGCCAACAAGCCCCGCATGGACAAAGCGAACACCATACGAGATCGCGCTTACGGTCAAGCATTGGCCGCTGCAAACGGTCTCGTCAGCGATCCAAACCTTTGTCGAGGGGATGAGACTCCCGTGAGTGTTTGGCTGTTAAGTCTCTACGAGGTAAGCAATGCTCCGTGTTGCACCGATAGTGAAAATCTACTAAAATCACCGCAGATTGTCACTGGAGCTCATAGTCCAACCACTGTGACCATACCGGCTATCACGTGGAGCATACATACCCAAGGCCTTCTGGAGCTCATGCGCCTGCGAGGTCCCGAGCAACTCCAGACGTACACAGGCCGCAACATCTTCTGGCTCCTGGCGCCATCAGTTCAGATCAGATCTCTCATTGCCGGCATTGAATGCCCATCCTTCATCAAAACGTGGCTGGATGACCTTCTTGGTCGCAATCAGACCATAAATGCTGATCTCGTCCGACTAAACAGTTTCGCTCACACCACAGCATTGTTGTCCGCTATAATGTGCAGGACTCTGCGTGGGTCATCACCTGAGCTGCTAGGCTGGGAGATAGATTCTATCTGGAATCGGGTGCAAGCTACCGGGGCACTATTCCACGAAGCTATGGACGACAACCTTCTCGGTGAGACCATCAGTCTCGACAAGATTCACTACTGCAATACGTACCGAGTGTACTACATGCGGACGCTGCAATTTATGCTCGATCTAGCTCATACCGCGTTCCTCCAGCCCGAAGCTGCAGTTGACCATAACCAGATCAGCGCAATAACCACGCATGGCACAATAAACATCCGCTCCCTCGCTGCTGAGACGGTACGGACCATACCTTACTTTCTTTGTGCAGGAGTCATCAAGCTCAACGTCAGCTACATCTGCCCAACAACCAGTAATGGATCGTCCTGTGTGCTGGGCTGACCTTCTGCGACTTCTTTGGCCGTTGCGCGTCATTCTCGCACGCAAGCAGCTGGTCAATGTTGATGACATTCAGACTGTTGAGGATGCTCTTCACAAAATAGGTACCGACTATTGCATCAGACAAGCCATGGACCCCTTCCCTACTACAGAGCTCATACGGCCTCCGTGAGCGTCAGCGTCTAGCCATCACAGTCCTGGAATGCAATACACAATTACTAGCTTCATGATAGATGCTAGCTCAAAAACACTCCTCATCAGCCGCGAATGGGCAACGATGTATTGCATCCGATTTTGCAGTACCTCCGGGCGCCTACCAGATCTAGTGCAGGACCATACATTCCATCAAGCCGCCAGATGTCCACCATCAACTGCCAAAGCATGGCCTTGTATGAAAGACGCCCGCATCGAGCACAAGAAGACTGCTGCATCAGCAATTTCGCGTGGCTTACCCCACCGGCCAAGAGGGTGCAGAGCAAGTACCGGCTCCAGAGCTTTCAATGTTGCCGGATCGTTGTTGTTGGTACCCAGTGGCGTTTCTGTCAGGCCCGGACAAACACAATTGATCCTGATGCCATCTTTACTGTAATCGAGGGCATCGGCTCGAGCGAGTTGCACCACTGCTCCTTTCGACGCGCAGTATGCGGCTGACACATCCATACTTAGCATTAACTCGGGTGGGCGGGATGACAGTCAAGAGACTCGGGGTACTCACGTGCGCCTTGCCTGCCAACAAACGCGAGCCCGCTTGCAATATGCACGATCGCTCCTCGCTGTCCAGGGATATCATCTGGTCCCGTCGGTTCATTCTTCAACATCGCACGGACCTCAGCTCTAGCGCACAAGAACGTCCCGCGATAGTTGACATCCATAACCCTATCAGCGTCTTCGAGTTTCAGCTCCTGTGAGTTTGCCCAAGGACCAATAATGCCCGCTGCATTGACTGCGTAGTCGAGGCGACCAAACTGTGCGACAGTCGCGTCAACGAGACGGTCGACGAATTCAACACTCGTGACATCGCCCGCTGCGAGGTTAACTTGAGCTTCTGAACTGATCTCTGCTATCTGGTGACGAGTAGTTTCCAGGCCTTGAGCGTTGAGGTCAGCGAGCGAGAGCCGTGTGCAGCCCGCACGGACGAATGCTAAGGCTGTAGCTTGTCCAATACCTGGGACATAAGAGTCAGATACGTTGCCTGCAACCCCTTCCTCCAAGCTGAATGGACAGAACTGACGGACCTGAACCTGCTCCTGTTATCAATCCTACTCCTGGAAGCTCAGCCATGATCGTCCGCGGCCGGCCAAGCCACGTGAATGCAAATATCAGAATATGAAAGTCAATGTGTTCTGGGTTAACCCTTCAAGAATGAGGACAAAGTTTCAGCATGGAGCTTACACGACAGCTTCATGTGCTCCGTCGTACCCTGCTCACTCAAATGCCTTTCTTGCCCCTTGTGCCAACGCATGCGTACACTTTGCAGCTGCATTACCCCGCAGTATCCATCTGACTTAATTACAGCATTGATCCCACGGGTCTTCGAGGCACTCGCTTGATGGCACGACGTTACAGCAACCTCCGTTAATTATCCGGATTCGCATGCTTTCTCACCAAAATACACAATTTTTGAACGTGGCTGTATACTTAACTTAGCTAATAATGATATTATTTACGGAAGATTAGTTAAAAACGTACTGCTTCTCTACCTACTGTCTGATTCTGTCTTATCTACGTCTAAGGACGAGCGATTGCTAGGCGATAAGAAGTCGGAGGTGTGAAGATTTGTGCTTTAAAGTATAAAGTAAGCAAGAGCCTACGTTTAGTCGGACTTAACTCGCTTACGCGTAGAGACAAAAGACAATAATTGCCTAGTAAATTAAAGAGCGTCTACTAACTAATATACAAATAGTAGAAAGTTTTCTAATCCGTCTAGTAGAAAGAGATGTACGAAGGTTTTAGGATTGTGTATTTTGGTGAGGGAAGCAGAGAATCCGGATAATTAACGCCCCTAGCTGTAGCACTGTGGGTCTAACAGTCCCAGACTACGACTGATTAAGAAGTAGTACTGTTAGAGTACACACCATGGCCAAGGATGAGTGGCGCCCCGGCTCAGACGCCTTAGGAAGCTATGGTGGACTTGGCGCTACTTACGTACGTACAGCATACACGGAATTGAAGCTCAATTATTAAGTAGTACGAATACGTGCTCGAACACAGCATATGCACAATCTAGAAGGCGATCTAGGGAGAACGATCTCGGTTCCATTACTGAGCTAGGCCACCAACGACCGCCGTTCAAGGCAGAACAGCTATCAAATATCCCTTCTTACCGTCCAATCACTTTCTTCTCGAGATAACGAGCAGGCAAATAAACAACCAATGTAACCACGAATGCGAACTCATTCGCAACATCACCACCACCTGCACCGATCAGCTTGCCTACAGGCCCGACATACCACGTCTCCACCATGCCCATGACCCAAGCTACAATGCCCAAACAGAACGCCGCAAGCGCAGCAAGCCCCACTGGCAACCTCGCCGGATCATTCCACCCATCTAAATCGTAGTTCTCGAACCTACCTCCACGGAAAACATAGTGCTCGCAGAACAAGATGACGACGTAGCTCGTGCACCAGTATCCAAGGAGAGACAGGAAGTTCTGCAAGTACGCATTCAGCTGCTCGCGACCACCAAGGGCAAGCGCCAAGATGACAGCGAAGCACAAGAATGTCCAAATGAAGCGCGGCACTCTCGAGAAGGGCCGTGAGAACTGCTGGCATGAAATGGCGGCGCTGTAGATTGAGATGATATTCGTGTTGATACCGCTGAGCACTAGCAGCGTGAGGATGAACTTCGCGAAGCCTCGTGGATAGAGCATCTCCTGTATGAGGAATCCGAGCCCGTCGTTCTCGTACGTATCGTGCCAGTCGGATCTGTTGTTCAGCCCGCTTGCGACGACGCAGCCGGCGACCATGCCGATGCTGGTGGGAATTGCGACGCCGAAGGTGGTCAGGAGGAAGACCTTGACGCGGGAGACGTTGGCGGGGTAGTGGACGTAGTAGTCGCTTGCCATTGTGCACCAGGAGGCTGAGCTACCGTAGACGATTGCGACAAGACTCAAGACCGTCCCGCTTAGATCAGCGCCTGTGAGGGAGGTTGGCGTTGTGTTGTCGGCGTATTTGCCTGTTTCGCCGAAGAAGATCATGAATATGATGAAGAAGATGAACCAGGCGTAGCGCTCGTAGACTAGGATTGCTTTCAGGCCCACGAAGGAGATGAGCATGGCTACCACGGCGAGGATGACAATTCCCACGACTAGTGAGACGTGGCCGTCGGCGACTGCGGTGAGGGCTAGGCCGCCAGTGATACATCCCACGCTCGCCCAGCCAATTTGAACAATTGTGTTGAGAGCGGCGATTATTTTGTTCGGCCACCATCCGAAGCTGTACCTCGAGACGGAGATCTGGCGCAGTCCTGTCGCTGCTCCGAATGTTGCACTGAAGCCTGTGACTGCGCCGCCGAGGATGGACGCGAAGATTGTGATTAGGATAGCCTGTTTCAGGCTAAGGCCGAACTCCCAGCCTAGGAAGCCGGTCGCAAAGCAGGAGGTGTTCATTGTGCCGGAAGCCCAAAGCAGAGCCATAGTCAGCTGCTGGTGCCATAGAACGGGACGTTTCTCTTCGGGCAGCTTGCGGTTAATGGCCTCGGATTCGACGCCTAGGCTGGTATCGAGCTTCGCTCCGAACCGGCGGAGCTTTGAGAGGATGCCATTGTCTTGGATAACGCAGGCGTTGTTGTAGACTTCTACACTCGAAGAGTGTTGGCCAATTTGCTTCTCGGCGATGTCAAGGGCCTTGCCGTGGCCCGTTTCCTCGTCTGAAGACATCTTGAATGGTGTGAGGCGGATCGTAGCCGAGAATTGGAAAGTGAACCCGGCAACAGGGTCGGCGATGTGAACGACTTGCACACCTCAGACAAGGGAGAGTATGACACACGACCACCAAAGCGGGCAGACCTTTAAGCATTTTCGCAAAAATGTTCGAGAAGATAAGCAGAACACAACAAGGTTGCATCATGCCCACTTCTAGGGTTCAGTTATTCGTGTCGCGACACCACTTTGGGTAAAGCCTCACTCTAGTGAGGGGGTCGAGAATTGAGGCATAATCCTCGTGGCTGTTCATTGGGCAAGCCCAGAAGCTAAGCAAATTCTTATCTCCAACAGAGCTTGATGCTAAGGAAGCTTGGCCTTCAAGCTTTCAGTTCACGCCGGAACGTTGGGCGAGACCTGGCTGCGGCTCTGTTCAGCTTTGGCGTTCGGGGTTGCCTCGGTCTTGTCCTTGTATGGCACCTTCTGTATTGAGCAGAAGTACAATGGTCCCCAGCGGCCTTCAGCTGGGTGGTCAGGGAGAGCTATCCTGCCATATTTCGTCGCCTCACTCATGCTCTCGAGCAGGTAATTTCCACTTGCATCACCTTCAAAAGGACTGTCGACCTTGATCTTCCATGCACTTTGCGGTGAGTCGAAACTCTTCTTCCGCTCCCGCTTAGCAGCTTCGATTGTTCTCTCAATCACATCATCATTCTCTTCGTGAGAAATCGAGCAAGTAGCGTACAGAACCTTGCCGCCCAGCTTCACAGCCTTGAGTGCTGTCATGAGCAATGCGGCTTGTGTTTTGGCAAGTGACTTGGTGTGGCTCGCCTTCCAGTTTGCCATTTCGTCCGCAATCTGGCCAGCTGATGCTGCCTTGACATGTGCCTGGATGACGTGTCTCTCCGAAGAGCATGGAGCATCAAGTAGGACTTTATCGTAGCCTCCTGACCCAAGTGGGAGCTCATGCACCGCTGATTTGTCAGATCCATCAATACGAACGATCTTAACTGCGCCATTAGCGAACAATTTCGAGGGTAGGTACGATTGCATGTTCGCAAGAAGCCGTTTGTGGCGGGCATGATCAGATTCATTGGAATGCAGGCAGGTGCTCAGTGTGTCGCTCGTGCTTTCCGAACTGCGGGTCGAATCAGCGTAACCTTCGGGCCATAGCATCTGTGCAAGCACGATGGACTTGCCTCCAGGGGCCGCGCATAAATCGAGCACACGATCACCTGGTCGAACTTGCAGCACGCAAGCTGCCAAGACCGAAGCAAGATCCATGTTCCAGTGGCTAAGCACTAGCTTGCCTGCCTCGCCTGACGACACTTGCTGGGGTACTGGGTAGGATTGCCTGGAGGGGGATTGTACCACCAACGGAAAAGTAACAGTCTTCTCATACGACGTCGTTGAAGTCGACAGTGGTCTCATATCAGGTGCGCTGTGATCGGACTCATTTCCGAAGAGGGGTTGCACTTCAGCCTGTGTAGCGAAGCGGTTTACAAGAGCACAATATCGCGTTGGCGGACTCAAGGCCGCAAAAAGGGAACGCCATCTGTCTTCGCCCCACGTTGTCGTGTAAGACCGGTGGAACGTCTCGAATGCGGCGTCTGATCGTTTCTGGAGAGCCTTTGTTGCTTTAATGTTTGGCATGTTGACGGCTAAGCAGTGTGACGTGTCAGTAGGACGGGTTGAGTTCAGTCAGATCCATGATTCTTGCTGAGCACCATCTTGCCGACTGCTTGCAGTTCACAGAAGCTGCAAAGACACGTGACGACGGTTGCATCTGATGCTATATAGTTTTTAGAAGTCGATCCGTTGATCGGATCCTTTTCGAAAAGTGAACTTCAACAAAAAACCTTACGCATCTCAGGCACGCGCCAGGCATGAATCACGGGAAGATCGCCAAGCTTCTAGCGCTCACTGGGGTCCCTGAGACCTGGAAGACGGAGCTACGGCGTCCCCAGCCTTCGGGGCAAGTTCTCCGCACTCACCGTTGGACTGGTTGTCACTGTGGTCCTCGGCAACAGTCTGCTCAAGCAAACACGGCTATTGCCACCAACTATATTATTTGTTGTCAGACCTTCCTGTTACTTTGCCTGGTGCTCTCCGTACGTAGACCGCGTCTTCATAGCCTTCTGGCATTTTGCCTTTGATATACATTCTAGGTGGGAACTTCGTCATGTCTTCAGAAAGAAAGATCTCGGTAGAGGAGCTCTCCAAGCATAACTCAGAGAAAGATCTCTGGACCGTGATCAACGGCACAGTATGGGATATCACGTCTTTTGCACCGTCTCACCCTGGTGGAATTGGGATCATCCTAGAATACGCAGGACAGGACTCCTCACGAGCATACAACGAGGTTCATGGCCCATCACTTGTATCGAGGACCCTCCCATCGCAGGCGAACAAGGGACAACTCGATGAATCGACAGTGACAGAAGAATGGAAGAACAAACAAGTTGCCAACAAAGAGCACACTTCGGACCCAGATGCGAAGCCTGATCTCAGCCAGATTCTGAACACTTATGATTTCGAGGCTGCAGCACAAAAGGCTCTGTCCAAGAAGACCTGGGCATTCCAGGCTGGCGCTGCAAACGACAATCTCACTCATGCTGCCAATGCAAATTTCTACCAGCGTATATTTTTCCGTCCTCGAGTCATGGTCGGTGTGTCAGACCCAGATACCTCAGCTACCGTCCTTGTCAACAAATTCTCTGTGCCAATATTCAGCTCTCCAGCAGCTCTTGCAAAGCTCTCACATCCCGATGGGGAACTAGCTATGTACAGAGGTGCGCATTCGCGAGGCACCACAATCATAGCTTGCAACAACGCTTCTTTCTCATACTCAGAGATCAGATCTGCTGTCGACGACCAAAATTATCCTCTATTCTACCAGCTTTACGTCAATAAGGATCGTAAAGCCACGGAGCAGCTTGTCAAACAGGTCTCGTCAATGAATCCTGCTGCGATACTTGTCACAGTCGATCTGCCGGTGGTTGGGAAGCGGGAAGCCGATGAGCGAATCCAGCTTGATGCTGGCTATCAAGCACAAAAGCACATGGCTGTGCAGTCCGTTGCAGGCGACAAGAAGGGCTCAGGTTTGGCGCGGTCAACAGGTAGCTTCATTGACCCAGATTTGAAATGGTCCGACATTGCATGGCTGAAGACCTTGACCAATGCACCAATATTCGTCAAAGGTGTACAGAGTGCAGCTGATGCACGGAAGGCGTTGGAGCACGGCTGTGCTGGCATCTACATCTCAAACCATGGCGGAAGAGCGGTCGATACCGCGCAGCCCAGCATCCTCACTTTACTTGAGATTCAGGCCAATTGCCCCGAAGTACTAGAGCAGATGGAAGTGTTCATTGATGGCGGCGTCAGGCGGGGCAGCGACATACTCAAGGCTATCTGTCTAGGCGCCAGCGCAGTATGCTTGGGCCGACCATACCTCTATGCAGTCGGCTACGGTGAAGAGGGTGTCGGTCACTTGATCGACATCTTGAAGGATGAGCTCGAAACTGCTATGCAGCAAGTCGGCATCAGGTCGTTAAGCGAGGCTCATCCTGGCCTGCTGAATACGACGGAACTGGATCCCTACGTGTACAGAGGCGACAATCATCCTTATGCGAGGAAAATTGTAAGAAGGCAAAACAAGTTGTGAGCTAGGCGAACTGTAACCGACCGACACAGCCAAATGCCGATGTGCTTGGTTCTCGATCGGCAAATGCAAGGAATGGCAGCCAAGGTCTCGGTGAGAAAGTCCGCACAACATCCTGCCGACAACAGCTTTTGCGGGCACGTCCCCGTGCGGAGAGTGATTCGGAGCGAGTCGGCATCCCACCGATTGGCTCCAATTCTGCAGATTCTGACCTCAGAGCCTTCACCTTTGAGATCATATATGGTTGATTGAATATGGTCTACCATATCGTCACCGCAATCATTCTACAACACCATTCGGATTGAAGCAAAATGGTAGACCTCAAACAAAACAAAGCTTGGCAGATTGTGGAAGCAGCCGCCAAGGGCGGATATGCTATCCCCGCGATTTGCTGTTACAACGTCGAGGGGATCCTAGCTACAGTTCGAGCTGCGGAGGCCAAGAAATCGCCGGCACTCGTTCAGCTGTTCCCTTGGGCGATAGAGTACGCTGATGGCGTACTTGTGCATGCTGCAGCAGAGGCCGCACGCAACGCTTCTGTACCGGTCGCTGTGCATATGGATCATGCCCAGACGCCAGATATCATCAAAAGGGCTGCAGATATGGGTGGGTTCGACGGTATCATGGTTGACATGAGCCACTATGAGCGGGAGGAGAACTTGCAGAAAACGAAGGAGTTGGTCAAGTACTGTAATGATCGAGGCATCATCACGGAAGCCGAACCAGGACGCATCAATGGCGGAGAAGACGGCATTATCGACACTGCAGATTTGGAAGGAATTCTGACCACCCCCGAACAGCAGGAGGAGTTTGTGGACACAGGCATCCAGTGGATTGCCCCTGCCTTCGGCAACGTGCATGGTAAATATGGACCGAAGGGGCCTCAATTGGAGTGGGACCGTTTCGATGGACTTCACAAAGCAGCGAAGGATCGCGTTCGTTTCGTGCTGCACGGTGCGGGCACGGAATGGTTTGGCGCAGAGCTATTCCAGAAGTGTCTTGAGCACGGCATTTCGAAATGCAATGTCAACGACGGTGTCAATAACTCGTATCTGAGGGTACAAGCCGAGAAGGCCTCGAATACGCCGTTGACAAAGCTTTTGGAAGAAGTCACCGATGCGATGCAGAAAGATGTGGAGCAACACATGGACTGGATGAAGTCTACGGGCAAAGCTTAGGGTATTTTATGATGATACAATCAAGCAACAAGAGATTGGTCGATGGTTGCTTGCAGTCCAGCTTTGTGCGTGTTTCCACCTCTCTTTGGTAGAATCAAATGAATATCAACTGCCAGCGACACCTGCCATCACTGTACGAGACGTTGATGTGATTTAACCCCTGCCCCACAGGCTTGCAAGCCCACTGGGCCGCTGCCTCCAAGCGATCCGGCGTCGACTCTGACACGAAGTGCATCACAACCAGTTGATTTTGGGAGATTGGCATCTATGAGTACATGAAAGGCCTGGCATTGGCATAGTCATTGGACGTCCAAGGTATTTCTAGTTGGTAGGATCATCTTACGGCGACCAGCATCCATGCCAAGACAGCTCTTGCTAACTAGATTAGTACTAGTGATGGGATTTCGTCCTCATACTCCTCAAATATTCTAACATCCACAGATTCGCAAATAAATGTTCCCGTCTTTACAGACCGCTCTGGCTATAGGGATGATCTTGTCTGATGCTCCTTTCCTCGATGACGCCCAGTTTGAACCCTGCCCAAAACCTCGCTTGACCCTCAACGCGGTGTGACCGAGCAAATCTGACTTTTGGACTCGCTAACATGTCATGGACTATCAGCTAGTCATGGGCGAGGCATGTCTGCATCCATGGATGTTTAAGACCGGCGGTATTGCAGAGAAGGAGAAGACGATACCGTCCTCAGCCTGTGCCGAGAGTCCAGTAGCATAACACCGTATATGCTCTGCGAGCATCGTCGAAACACATCTGGGCTGCTCAGTCTCACAAGGATTGGGACAAGCATCGCTCCTCACTATTTGTTGGTACCTGTGAAACTTCTAGCCAGCCAGAGCTTTAATCATGATCTCTATCTCAACGATAGACACCATGAAGTCTCATACGAGTTTTGTCAATGTCGTGGTAAGCTCATCAAACGATTTCATTCGCTCAAGTTAGCTTCATCGCCAAGTTCCTGAGCGTTGACCATGCAACCTCTCCCGTGGACGCTATCGTATCAGGGTATGCATCCCGCAGTGTTACCCCTTCCTTAGGAAGTCGCTACAACTAAGGTGCTCGCCAGGTTCTTTTGCTTCGCCCTCATCGGTGCCTCCATACAAACACCTATCTCTGATGCATGGGGACGGAAGCGAGTCACTGTAGTGGCCGCAGTCCTCCTCGTACCGGGAAATGTGATTCAAGCGGGTGCGGTCGCCATTGCCATGTTCCTCGTGGGTCGGTACATGACCGGCGTCGGTGTGGGCATGCTTATCAGCACCACCCCAGTTTACCCCAGCGAGATCGCTCCAGCACATTCTCGAGGCCTGTTAGTCGGTCTCTAGGGCAACTTCATCGTCGGCGCCTACGTGTTGTCGTCGCTGCCCTAGGCTTCTACTTCGTAGATGCTTCCTATGCGTGGCGTGTGAACTTCTGCGCCGCGACATCCGTTGGGTTGGTGCTTCTGGGTTCCTTATGGCTGCTTCCAGAATCCCCACGATGGTTCGTCGAACACGGGCGAAGAGATCAGGCTGGTCAAATTCTTGCCCGCGTTCACAAGGACATTGAGGATCCACAAGGGAAAGTCGCGCACTCCGAGTTGGTACAAATTGCCGCTCAAAGTGAGCTGGACAGACAGTTTCCGAGCAGCTACATGTCATCTTCAAAAGCCTATCCATGGGGAAACGACTTGCTTGCACACTTCTTGTCTGGACTATGCCTCAGTCAACGGGCATTACCGTGATAGCCAATCTTACTCCAAGGCTCTTTGCTGCTCTCAGGTATGGTACTGTCCTGCAACTCTCGCTCAGTTTTGTATGGCAGTATGTCTGATGATCGGCTGTTTCGTCAACATCTACCTTGTTGACAAGATGGGGAGAGTCAAGCTCATTAATAGGTATCTCGCTTTGTGCGACAGGCATCTGCTGATTCTTGGTAGTTGCTGGTGGCATCGGCATGGCGGTATTAGTCGCCATCGAGGCGGCCCTACAAGCAAGATATCTTGATGGAAGCAACCTTGCCGGTGTACGTGCAGCCGTTGCAGTATACTTCCTCATTGCTGTTTGGTTCACGTCAACCCTAGAATGCACTGGTTATGTCTATTGCTGCGAGACCTGGCCGGCACATCTACGAAGCAAGGGAGCTGCCATATCATTTTTCGGGTTCTACCTCTGCCATCTGGACAGCAGCGCCCGCTGCACAAGCGTTTGCGACGATCGGCTGGAAGTACTACATAGTCCTCCTTGTCGTCACTATCGTTCTGATTGTCCCGTGCTTCTGGCTTCCAGACGTTGTTCACATTGCTGGTGGCTTGAGCAGATGCTAAATTTTGATTATAGACTAGCAGTATCACTCTCGAGCAGATCGGTGCCATCTTCGGAGACACTCTGGAATAACCCACAACGATTGGGATAGCTCACGCCCTGCTGTAGAAGAGCAACTATGAGGCTATTAAGTCAAGAACAAATATTGGAATGAGTACGAAGTATTGCCACAAGGCCAACGGAACTGAGAAGCTGGAGAAGTTTAGAAACTGTAGGAGTAAAACTAGTAAGATTGCGTCAGTCGCTGCCGTCGAGTACCGTACTTTACCCCACCAATGGCGTAGTGCCAGAAATCAGTTTGCAGCCCAAAGGCAGCGTGGCAGTCACGACCCAAAAATGGCATGTGACGGCTGATTTGCCTCACACACTTGCGCACTGACTCAAACCACCATTCACCGCATATAAATTCTTTATCCCGTCTCAGAAGTCTCCTCTTCCGATATTGCATAGTGAGAATCCAAAACCGCCAATATGCCTAAGAACAAGGGAAAGGTAAGTCTTGCAACCCCACCATCGGCCAGCGCTTCGCACACATGCTTGTATGCAGTGCATGGGCGACAACCATTACTGCCTGCTTCTCTAGCTACGGCGTGCGCTGGAGCCAAACACGCGTCGCAACATATCGTGCTGACACCGTTTCTGTAGGGTGGTAAAAATAGGCGACGAGGAAAGAACGAAAATGACAACGAGAAACGAGAATTGACCTTCAAGGAAGAGGGTCAAGAATATGCACAGGTTATCAAAATGTTGGGCAACGGTCGACTCGAAGCCCTCTGCTTCGATGGCGAAAAACGTCTGGCCCATATCCGTGGCAAACTGCGCAAGAAAGTCTGGATCAACCAGGGAGACATCATCCTGCTCTCTCTGAGAGACTACCAGGACGAGAAGGGCGATGTGATCCTGAAATACTCTGCCGACGAGGCCAGGTCACTGAAGGCATACGGAGAACTACCGGAGAATGCGAAGATCAACGAAACCGATACCTATGGTCACGAGGGTATCGAGGACAACGTTGAGTTCGACGAGGATAGAAGCAGCGAAAGTGACAGAGATGTGGATATTGATGATATCTAAGCGGCGTCGTGGCAGACAACACTGGTCACTTTGTGGCTTGTCTACTCTGGCAGATGCGCGGTTTGCATCTAACCAGGTTGTGAGAATACGAATACCTAGGTTCTGCTGCGGCGGGATCAGGAATCTACAGACAGTCATGGCTGCAACGACAACGCCACACCAACCTCACAGTATTCCGGGTTTCTGCGGTGGCACAGGCCGCCTTACGACTCGACGCACGAGCATTATGAAGGAGTTCCAGGAAATGAAGGTGGTCGACACTACAGTTGAATTTATGGTTGTTAGACGAGAATGCTGATATGCTCCATTCAATGATTTTTGTTGAGTACAAGCAAATCATTAAACCCCTGCCACACTACCTCCTTCACGATGAGCATTGCTAGTCACTGTCCCAACTCTGGGACATGTCCTGCTGAACTGACAACAGGAGTCCTACTGCTCTACATTTGCCGAGCACTATTCCGCGCCTCTCTTGGTGTCTCAGATCTCGGCCAGTCGCTTTCCTGTGGAAGGGGATATCTCTCCGATCGTCCTTACATACTACTTACCCGTATCACGACAAGGCGTGTGTGATTAGACGGATGTGCTTCGTTTGGTCAGGAGATGCACGAAAGCAAACAATAGCTGAGGCCATCTAATGGTGCAAGTCACAAGCTGAGACGAACCTGTCTTATCCTTGTAGAATGCAACCCCTTGCGAATTGTTTCACGCGGCCAAAGGTCGTACCAGCTGTTGAGAACAGACCACGAGTATCCATCATGCTAAAGCTTTTTTCTCTTGCTTATCGAACTGGTAAGTTAGACTAAAGCACGATTTTGGGGCATTCGATACATCTGACAAAGATGCCGGAAACATGCAGGCGAACGGAAGAGGTTTTCGTACTTTGATCATGACTTTCCGGTTTGTGAGTAGTAACTTGCATTCGCAAGGTTGGATTTAAAGTGTCGTCTAATGTCGGCGGCAGCGTTAAGCCGCTGCAGTGTCGCATCTTGATTAGGACTACCAACATTGACGACTGCTAAAGTGCTTGCTAGCATACAGCGGCGATTCTGCATGTTTTACCGAACGCTGTCGCCGCTTTCGCCGCTATGCGTAGAATGACTAAGGGTGAGAACCAGAAATTTGGTATAGTTCTTTCCTCATCTATGCTTCTACATCGTGTCGCACCGAAGGACTACCACTCTGACAGTCGAATCTCCCAGATATATCCGCCAAGTCGTAAGCTTCTAAGCGGCTATGAAATCGCAAAAATCTTAATGTCGATACCCGAAGAAATGCAGTACAATCGCTTTCTCAACCCGCAACGTTTCACGCTGTCCACCAAATTAATGTCATTCGGCGAGCATCCGTTCCTGGATCTGCACCAGTTCGACGAGGAGGGTCCAGATCAGACGTGTCTGAAGAGGAGATGAACTTTGGCGTAACGACTTCAGCGTGTTGGCCACGCTCTGTGCAGTGAATAGACTGTCTCTGATCGACAGAATCAAGAGCTCGGCCAACAGTACTGCCTGTACCGGCGATGCTTTCGGCGGTTGATCTGCAACCCTCAATATAGTTCGCATCGTTTCTTGGGTAGTTGTTGAATGTGACTAGTCCATGTCCGCAAGTTTGAGAATCTCTTCTGCGAGTTCACACCTCCTTATTCAGAGATATAACGGACTGTAAATCATTGCAGCCCATAAAGGTATTCTACTGATCAGGATCTGCGGCGGTCTAAAACACAAACAGTGCATACAATTCAAATCTACATTCACCCGAGACATAGTTCTGACATCGTTTTGGTCTACGAAAAATGGCTTCACAGTGCCTAACGAAACAGTGTGGATTCTTGTTCTGTACACAACCACTCAAAATAGAACCATCTTCTTCTAACCGCAGCTCATGGTACAACAGAAGAAGCTCGCTACATATTACAAGCCATATATTTGGCTCCCATACGATCGGCGGTCGCCCGACTGGTCTGCTACTACGAAAACCATACCGACCCTCTGGTGCTACCCCCGATAGCCTTTCACGTTGCTTCACTGGTATGTCACCTGTCTTACAGTACCATCCACATCGGACAAAACAAGGTTCTGCTGTATCATGCTCACCCCTAGAATGGTTAAACACTTTCGATCCTGGTACAGACAAGACATCACTGCGATTGATGGCTCTTGGCGGCTCCGTTACTTATGGTCAACAGTCTTCACACGGCAATGGCTACCGAGAAAGTCTATACAAAATGCTCATGTCAGATGGCTATAGTATCGAAATGGTCGGTTCACGCAAGTCTGGCTCCATGAAAAACAGCGACCACGAGGGATGGCGTGGATTTCGCATAGAACAGATCATAAAGAAAGCTAAGCAGTCCGTGTCAATCTACAAGCCGAATGTCTTCACACTCAATGCTGGTGCGAATGACTGCTTGCAGGACTTCGAAATGGATTGTATTGGGAAGCGCATGGCTTCAATGCTTGACTACCTTTGGACCACGTCTCCTGGATCGACAATCATTTTGTCGACTCTGCTCGTTAACGCGGACAAGAGGACTGAATCACGTGTTCTGCGCGTAAACCAAGAATTCCGTGAAATCGCGGAGCAGAAACTGTCTGAACACAGAAATATCGTTCTTGTGGACATGCATGGCGGAGACGGACCTCAAATTGATGAACTAACGGACGGAACACACCCCAACGATGCAGGCTACGATAAGATGGCCAATATATGGCACCGCGGGTTTCAAGAAGCTGTCTCGAAGCGAATGCTCCCGCCGCCTCGTGTAAATTCCCAAACAGGACGCTCTTGTGGTATATCGGTTACAGAGTAAGCCACAATACTCTACATATACACATTTGTTGGTTCGCTTCCCGTAATTTCACGGAGCTACAGATACTATCCTTGCGCGTTATTATGCTGGACTTGATGTCCCTGGTGCCAGGGACGACCTGATCTATGCTCTCATTGATGGCATCAGTGTTTACGTACTTCTGGTCTGACGGCAAGGTCATGCTTTCGCCAGAGAATCTTAGGTATCGTATATTTATACTTATTTAGCTATTATAGCTCGCCTCAGAAGATCGCAATTAGCTACTTGCGCAGAGAGATAGCCTAAGTAGTCTATATGTAACGTACCAAAAAGCACTAGGAGCAAATCAATTGATCAATTCATCAGATTCGGAGCATCTTGATCGTTCGAATATGCAACAAGTTATACCCCAATATTGACTAGCTTGAAGCTTTTGATCTGCTCGTTGTAGCCTCGTGGATGCGTCAAGGCTGTGACTGCGCTGCCTCAGCTTTATCCTAGACGTCAACACTCTTTTATGCTTGACATCGGACCATAATGTAATCATGCCGGCGGCAAATGGTCAGCCGCCGGTCAAGCTATCTCTTCCATTGCAGTTCCAGCAAGAGATATACACTCTTCTTCGAGCAGAAGATGTTCTCATCATCTTGGCTAAGGGTCTTGGTCTCTTGAGAATCGTCACCAACCTCCTGCATTCATACGATGTTGCAGGCAATTCGCTCGTCATCCTCGTGGGCGCAGATGATCGTGAAAACGAATGGATCGGTGAAGCTCTGGCTGAGCAGCATGCTACTTCACGCAGTCCGCTCTCGAAAGGGCTAAGGGTCATCAATACGGACAAAGCCACAGTCTCAATGCGAGAGAAGATCTATGCGGATGGAGGGGTTGTGTCCGTCACCAGCCGCATTCTGATTGTGGACTTGCTATCGAAACTGCTCGATCCAGAAACGGTGACTGGTCTGGTTGTGCTTCATGCCGAAAGAGTGGTAGCTACAAGCGTCGAAGCGTTCATTGTGCGCGAATTCCGAAACAACAACAAGATCGGGTTCCTGAAAGCATTCTGCGATGCACCTGAACCGCTTATCTCGAGCTATGCTCCCCTTGCCGCCATGATGAAGAATTTGTTCTTGAGACGACCTTCAATATGGCCGCGGTTCCATGCTTCGGTAGCGCAAAGTCTCGAGGGGAAGCGGAAGGCAGAAGTCATCGAGTTAGAAGTGCCGATGTCCGAAGACATGCTGACGATTCAGCAAGCGGTACTCGAGTGCATTGACGCGAGCATTGGTGAACTACGAAAGGCAAATACTGGTGTTGAAATGGATGACTGGACCACCGAGTCAGCTCTGCACACCAATTTCGACGCCATAGTGCGGCGTCAGCTTGATCCTGTTTGGCATCGAGTTAGCTGGAGGACGAAGGAGATTGCGAACGACCTTACGACCTTACGAAGCATCCTTCACGCATTACTGTATTACGATTGTGTCTCATTACTGAAGTATCTCGATACTGTGCTGGCTTCACATTCTCCTCCACCAGGTGCGACGAGGCAAAATCAGTCCCCGTGGCTTTTCCTAGATGCAGCAAATACGATCTTTCACACCGCAAAAGCACGTGTCTACTCCGGCAGCGTCAAGGACAAAGAAGCATTGCCGTCAATGAATCTGCCGGACACCCTGACACCCGTCCTTGAAGAGCAGCCAAAGTGGGCAGTGCTTTCAGAAGTGCTTGACGAAATCGAGGCGGAGCAGTACTTCAACCCCAAGATAAGAGACGGATCGAACAACAGCGTCCTGATCATGTGTAACGATCAACAGACTTGCCGGCAGCTACGCGAATATCTTGAGCTCATGCACACCAAGCCCTTGCCACAAGACGTGAATAATGGCGCTGCACCTCACCAAGAAGCAGAAGAGAACGAGAAGGGTTCCGCTGAGTTTATGTTGAGGAGGAAGTTACGAGAGTACCTTATTTGGCGTAAAGCTTTCGCTCAAGTCAGCGCACAGCTGTTCGAAGCGAATCAAAAATCGATGCAGGACATAAAGAGCAATGGTGTTAATCCTCGCCTCGGCAACAAAGCGCTCACGAACAAGCGACGGCGTGTTCGGGGTGGTGCAGCTGGAGGTTTTGGGCGAACAGCGTCGGGCGCAGTGGGACAGTCTGTCGACAAAGACTCGCAACTCAACGGCCTGCTCGCAGATCTCCCAGCTACTGACGGGGAGAACATGCACAGGGATGATGTGGTCATTGACGATCTCACAGATGCTACAGACGACTTCTTTGAGCTCTATGACCCGGCTGATCAGATCGTCATCCATCCATTCTCAGGCGATGCAGATGATCTGCTCCTAGAAGAAGTCCGACCGAAGTACATCATCATGTTCAGTCCAAATATGGAGTTCAGCCGGCGTGTAGAGGTCTACCGGTCCTCCCATATGTCGTCAGACCTTGCAGTGCGCGTCTACCACCTGTTCTATACCAATAGCGTGGAGGAGAAGCGCTACTATGGCGCTGTTCGACGCGAGAAAGATGCCTTTACGAAGCTCATTCGTGAGAGGGGCAGTATGGCGGTCACCCTCTCTGACACGAACGTGTCCGACCAGGAACAGTTTCTCCGCACCGTCAATACACGTATAGCTGGTGGTGGCCGCCTTGCCGCCACCGCCTCGCCACCCACGGTCGTTGTTGACGTACGAGAGTTCCGCTCCGCACTACCATCTCTACTTCATGGTCGCAACATGCAGATTGTCCCATGTCAGCTTACAGTGGGTGATTATGTCCTCAGTCCACAGATCGCTATCGAGAGGAAGTCGATCAGCGATCTTATTAGCTCCTTCAAATCCGGTCGTCTCTTCAACCAGGCAGAAACACTCCTGAAGCATTACAAGTATCCGTTCCTCCTCATCGAATTCGCTCAGAATAAGTCATTTACTCTCGATCCGTTCGCCGACCTCACATCGTCGTTATCAAACCTCAAGATACCAGATACGGAGACACGAGATCTGCAATCGAAGCTTGTATTGTTGACTCTATCTTTCCCGCGACTCAAGATTATCTGGTCATCTTCGCCTTTCCAGACAGCGCAGATCTTCGAGGAACTCAAGAAACAACAAGAAGAACCTGATCCACTCAAGGCTGTACGCATCGGTCTGGAAGAAGGCGAGGACGAAGGAGAGAGGACGTTCAATAGTGCACCGCAAGACTTGTTACGAGCCATACCTGGAGTGAGCAACAAGAACGCGAGTCGGCTGTACCTGGAAGCGAGGGATGTCAAAGAAGTCGCCAACATGGAACTGAAGGATTTTGATCATCTGGTGGGCCGCGAGGTCGGCCGGCAGGTTGTGAGATTCTTCACACGGAGTGTGGTTGATGACGAGGCTGCGACTTGAGACACATCATGAATTTCACTTTTTATCAAGCATAGTTCGCCAGGTATGGTCAACCGTGTTCGCTGGTGACCGGGGTAATCGCCGACCAGGCTTCCTGCACTCAAGCGCCAAACCCCACGTTTCTGTGAGGTCGAAGGAACGCGCCTTCCACCGGACTAAGAGACGGAAGTGGCAGGTGCTGCTGCAGGGTCGCAGATCACGTGAACTACGCGTACCTTCACCCAATGCACAAAAACTATCAAATACTTAAACGTCCTTCACTCACCGCCAACAACGCTCGCTCGCTGCACAAACCATCTACAGCACAGCCCGATGCCCAGACACATGCACCAAGCATGGCCCACATCCACTCCCTACCACCGGAAGTCCTCAACATGATCTTTGCCTACTTCATGAACGTTACAAACTACGGTGGTTTCGGCAATTTCGACCCCACACTGTTCGAAGTCGCCCAAGTCTGCAAGTATTGGTTCAAAACAGCTTACAGCCATGTGAACCCTCGTTCAGCAGATCGCTTGGCTCGGACAGGCGCAGTTGTGGCCCGATATGTCTGGGTTCACCAAGCTCAATATCTGGGAGTGGCTAGAAGATCATGTTTGCGGATACGAGCAGAAGCGTGGGAAAGGGCAAGACGACGAGAGTACATCAGACGAATTCGAGAGGTATCCAGGCTTCAAAGTGGGATTCACTGAACGCGTGCTTCCACCTGATGCGTGGGTCCCAGATTGTAAGCACGTACTGGGCTGATGTTCGGCATGGGAATGTGAGTGGATAGAGGGATGGTGCAAAGTGCGCAGTACAACCGACTAGTCTCTCACCAGCCTACCGGTTGCCGAAGGAACCTTGTGGTGCAAACCACCTAGTGAAAGATCGCCAGTTCAGATACGACAAGACTTTCAGAACTCCTCAAATGTATGCTCTCCTTCGCTCTTACTCTAAAAAGGTCTCAGATGTGGTGGTATCGCTGGGCCGTACCTGAGATACCATGAACTTGTCCAGAGACTTCAACACTACCGCAATGTCCTCCAACGTCCTAAAAACAATCCACTCCTTACCTAATGAGGTCTTGAACATGATCTTCCAATACCTGACCCACGAGACCGCCGACCGCACTTGGTTGCGCTACCACCCTTCTATCTTCGATATCGCAGATGTCAACAAACACTGGTTGCGGTGCGTCTGGGCCATGGTCTATCCTGATGCAGCTGGGCTCCTGTACAAATATGGTCTTGCAGAGGTTACGCCGATCGAACGAATGCAAGCACATCTCCATGCTGCCAAGCTGTTCTTTCTTGCAGCTAGAAACAGACACTTATCGCTGGTTGGTACTACGGGAGATAGGTTTGCCGCCGGCAGAAGTAGGCTAAGCCGGCAAAAGTTAAAACGTGCTCAGTAGCGGGCTGTTGATACAAATATGAAGTTCAATATCGCTGCGAGCACTTGCTGCAATTCAAAAACGATTTCTGTCTCGACAAGCAAGCGACCTACAATCTGTTGTTATCTACAGTGCTACTCTACTAGCCACCTTGCTCCATCCGTCTATCCTGAGCCTTCTGGTGCGATGCCTCACTCCTGTGCAAATGCCGACACAGAAATAGTCCAAGCAGTGGTTGGTACGCTGAAAATATCTTTTGAAGACTACTCACAAGTTCTAGCAACAGCGCGTACCCACAATGTCAATTCCGTCCAATGCATCCCGGTGGCCCCCTGGGACACGAACCTCCGTTGGGGCGCCAATGCCTGGACACTCAACCGAGAAGCGCCCGTCCAATCAGATAGCACCCCTCCTCAAGCCCGCTCCTCACCTGCCGTTGCCCCCGAGGACTTCAAAGCACATGGTCAATACCCTTCCGAATGAGATATTACACCGCATACTCGGGTTTCTTGACGCACCTACATACACCGAAGTCGACCTCGACATCCTCTCCGCCATGCAAGTCTGCAGAATATGGCGCATCCTCTGCTTCAATATTCTGTTCCACATTGATATCACGAAAATCCGTCGCCTAGCTACATGGGAATACCTAACACATCGCATCAAAACCTTCCGAGAAATTTGCTTGGAATGCCAGAAGACCACTCCCAAGCTTAAGCCGCCGTATTCGACGCCGGTTGGGTGGTGGGTACCGGGATGTCTAACCCAGGGTGTGGCGCAGCAGCAGGAGAAGGTTAGATTCGTGAATCAGGTCAAGGAATGCGTGGAGATGGAAGGCATTGAGCATATTTGGGCTGAAAGGAGACCGGGTAGTGTTTGGGAGTGGCACCAAGTAGTTCTAAAGTGTTTGGCATGATGGTGCGGAGTGATGCCCGGCTTGACTGGTTTAGAAGCGCGTTGGAGGTGATCCGTATCCAATGGCCTCACGCTTCTGGCTCACCCAATGGCACAGCTGGGCAAGTTTTGCTGTCATCGCCTGCACAAAGATCCAACCTCAGATGGACCTCAGACTTTTCGTCTGCTCTCGGGTCTCCTTATAATCTTCGGAACTTCAGAGACGAAAGGAGTATAGAACAATCCATCCGATTATTAAAGGCGAATGTGAACAGGCCCAAGCTCGAAATATGATTGGCCGACGTAGGCTGAAAAGTGAAGGTGTTTCGTCTTATTGTCAGAGTTCACCTAAGCCTCTCATTGGGCCACTCGGCTGCCTATCTATGTCATTGATTCGATGTATACAATATCAAAAGGGTTTGAATTCAGTATCTGTCATCACACCAGCCTCGAAGGAGAATTGCATCGGTAACCCACCTATCTGTGCGATTTGAGTGTGATAGCCCTGTCATCCACTCGATAATAATAGTTACCCCTCTACTACTGTCGTGAGGTTGAAGGGTGCAGCATGAGGTGCGGAGGTCAGGAAAGGCAGGTTAGCCGAGGGCAGCCTTCTCATGTACTTATAGTATAGGAGTGGTCGTCACCCACACAACACACACAAGTAACACAATACACTCTGATCACACAACACTCTTTGCGCCTGGTAGTCGACCGTGTCATCTCTCTAGAGCAACCGTTAACCTCACTACACTACGAGCTTACCTAATTAGGTAAGCCGAGTATAGTATAAGTCTCGTACGACCGCGAGACCTTATCTTGCCATATAACTATCTCGAGACAGGTACTAGGTCTCGAGAGTAAGCAACACTGATACAACCTACAGTTCAACCACGATGCCGACCGTCTACGACCTCCCACCAGAGATCCTTCGTATGGTCTTCGAGAACTTCCACGCTCCAGACTACGAGAATGTCGATCTCACCCTCTTCGACGTTGCGCGAGTGTGTAGGACGTGGAGGTCTACCGTCATCGCGATTGTGTGTCAAGTTGATGCGTCGAAGCTTGATGTTCGCCCCGTGCCTTTCATGTCGACATTTATCAAAAAGCTCGAGAGTGACTGTGCTGAACAGCGAGTTGAGTCAGAGAGGAGAATAGTAGAGCAGATCGCACGGCGACAGAAGTTCACGGAGACGTTTCAACGTCATTTCCAAACGGAGCAGATTTGGGGAAAATGGGCTTCTGCGGACAAGTTCATAAAGCTGAAATACAAGCACTACGAATGCTAGCCGGAGTTGAGACATGAGACCAGTCAAATCGAGCGAACTATGGTCTGAAAACAAGAGTGCAAGGGGATTTCGGTGTGGAGTCCTTGCGTTCTCCTTGACTAGAATGTCTTTATGGTATTAGAAGTCCATTTCTGCCGTCCAGCAGACCGTGACGTGCTGAGCTCGAGGAGAGTATGTCCAAGACGAGTATGGATGTGGTGCAAGCAAAGCGGAATAGGAGAAGGAGGGGAACTTTAGGCGCGAGATACTTGGTGCAGAGACCCTAGCAACGTCAGCGAGAAGTCCAAACCTGGTGTGTATAAGAACTCTAAACTCTAGATTCTCGAAATGTCTATGCCTAGAATCACATACCCGGCATGCCTCTACCAGCATGGGCATTCAAAAAGCATCGCCGAGTACACGAACCAAGATAATCGATCAGCCAGCCATAACCTTTCCCTCCGTCTCTCGCCCCGCATTCTCATTCAACGGCAACTCCCTCCCATTTTCCTGCCCCTTCTCACCATCCTGCACACCACCCTCAGGCGTCCACCCCTGTATTCCCTGCACCCTAACCACATCCTCCACCTTCTCCACAGGCACCACAAGAACCCCCCTCAACTTCTCGACCTCATCCTTCGTCAACCCACATTTCTCAACCAAATACTTCTCCACGCCTCCAAACTCGCCATCCACCACGATCTTCAGGAACGCTTTCACGTTCCCCGCCCTGCTGCCGCAGATTCTCGCTGCTTCCTCCCTGCTCATCTTCGGTTTTTCGCTATTGGCGTCCTTGCTTTGTGCGCCGGCCTGTCCCATTCCGCCTTTCGAGATCCTTTCGATGAATAAGTTGCGCCAGGAGCCTAGACCTGGTTCGGTGAGTGCGTACTCCCATGCGATCGTCTCGTCGTCCACGCCTGCGAGGCGTAGCAGGAGCGCGGCGAGAACACCGGTTCGGTCCTTGCCGGCTGTGCAGTGGAACACAAGTGGTTCGTCGGGTTGATTGATGATGTGTCTTAAGATTGTTGGGTACGCGGCGGGACTCTTTTCGGAGATCGTGGCGTGGGTCGCGATGTCGCGGTATGCGTGTACGAAGCCCTCGGAGTAGGCAAAGGGAAGTTCTGCGTCGGTGGACTGCGCCGACGTGTACCATTGGAGCTTTCTGGCGAGGTTCACTGGGCCGTAGTCTTCTTCCTCGTAGACGGGAGTGAAGTGCCGGGTGATGCCACCTGGTTGGAGCACGGAGCTGTGCGGGTTGGTAGTTGCGTCCGTGTTGCTTGTCTTCTCGAGACTCGCGCTGAGCTTTTTGACTTCAGGGGCGGAGCGGAAATCGAAGATGTGTTTGATTCCGAGGTCGTCTGTCATGGTCTTGTTACCTTTCTCGGTGAGGAGTTGGGGATGAGCACATCGGTAGAGAAGACCACGACGGACCATCATCGGGGTGGTGTTCGATGCTTGCGCGCCTGAAAAATATGACGAGGCGATGAGGTAGCCGCCCATATCGCGAAAGTTGGGAACGCCATCAATATTGACAAACGGTGGCGTTGGGATGTGAGAAGGGAACGTGAAATGTTCAGGGAGATGAGGCGGTGGGGGTGGGGCTTGGTCATTTGGCTGGTCGACGTTGAGGGTTTGTGGTGCTGATTCTGCCATGGTCACAGGCTAGATGACGGCGTGCTTGTCAAAGACGGAGTATGCAAGTGTTCGGTTGATTAGCTGAGCACTCTCTACAAAGCGTTCGTCCTGTGGTTCGATGTTGACAACGACTGCCTGACTTCATGTGCGTTGTGGCCTGTTGCTTGTGCCTGTGTATAGTAGTGGTAAAGGCGCCTTCAGTATGAGTTTACCCACTGATCGGTGTGTATCTCTTGCTTCTTAGGACTGTATGTGCTTTTATTTAACCGTAGACAAGTAAATCGTGGAGTCCTCTGTGGCATTCTCGGGGCTCTTCACGTTGCACGCCGAGCGACCTCGGCCAAAATCTAAGATGTCAACAGAGGGTCGCGTGGATAAACCTTTGGGGAAGCCGCTTGCCCAGCACGTGCTGATCTGCAGCCCACTATTAGCGCATATTCACATATTCATGGAGCGATTCAGTCACCTTGCTGTCTGTATTCTTAGCACTACTCGAGTTGCCTGAATGTTTGTTGAACAGTCCTTCTGTGAGCAGAATGAAATGGTCTTTCAGCATCAATGCATTAACTTGGTGCACCTAATCGCCAATATCGCTCGCTTCTACCGTCCACTGTCTGTCCAAAATTCAGCGCCCATCCCATCATCACTCAGCCAGAGACCGTACCTGTCAACTCAACGGAGACCCTCCGTCTCCGCCTGCTTTCGTGTCTGATCCATGTACATCTGAAACTGGAAGGTCTGTCTCATAACCCGCTTGATGTGCAAGTCGTTGACCATCCCATGATTATCATATCCCGCCAAAGCCATGGCACAGCTGAAAATATTGCGGATCTGCCGCCCATTCAGCTCTGTGTGAAGCCACTCCCCATTTGTGACCTCCTCGTAGATCGCTGCCCGATCCTCCACCTTGTCATGGTACTTGTCAAGCCAATAATTCCAGATGCGATTTTTTTGCTTGTCATTGAGCTCCTTGTACTGGACAGCGACATGTATACGCGACTGGAAAGCTTCATCAAAAGTTTTGACTCGATTAGTGGTCAGAAACAGGATGCCCGAAAAGTATTCGAGGATTCGCAGCAGGACTGACACTAAGGAGTTTCGCTCTAGGTCTCTGAGAGATCTCTTCTCGAGGAAGATATCTGCTTCGTCGAACAACAGCAGGGCTTTCCATTGAGTGGCTAACTGGAAGATTTTGTTCATATTGATCTCGACCGCGGCGGGCGATGTGCCCACATCAGACATGGTTACCGGGTAGAGAGGCTTTCCGGATAGAGTTGCAAGTGCTTCAGCTGTCAGAGTCTTTCCCACTCCTGGCGGTCCGTGAAGCAAGACGATGAGGCCGTTTCCTTTACCATGCGTAAGATCCGCGAGAAGGCTTCCTTTTTTCGAATGCTGTAGAACGAGCTGCTTCAGAAGATCTTTCATCTTTTGGTCCATTTGCAGTTCTTTGAACGCTTCTTCGTCCCTTTGCACATTGATAGGGCTGATGCCGGTGAGCTTCAGCTGTGCCCACATCTTAAGTTTCAGGACAAACCCGAATACTCGAGGGGGGCAAAGTAAGCATTGCTCGTCTGTCATCACGATGGGCTTTTCAGAGGTATCCGCATCACTTGACAAAGCACTCAGTCCGATGCATCGAGCCCTGAGCCTCTCACAAGTAGAGCACACACAAGGCAGCCCACATTGTGTGTCTTGAAGATAAATTGAAGGATCGAAATGATCGAAATAGGCCTGGGCATCTACATCGTCAGCTAGCAGGCAGAGAATAGCTACTGATTTGATCTTACCGAGCATGACTTGTTGATGTTTCAACGTTTTAATCTGTTTTCGGTCAGCGGAGTAAGTTCAAGTTCATCATGTACCTTACGTTCGCGCTTCCTGACTGCTCCATCAAGGACTCTGGCAAGGAGGAAGCTGCATCATCATGCTGGACTAGGTTAACTCCATCTAGCGAAATCAAGGAAATGCTTTACCTCCATGTTGTCCCTTTGCATCTGCAAATACCTTTCCTTGTATACCTGCCCACTGTATTCCTGAAGTCTTTGTTCTGCATTCATTTTGCAGACGCTCTGGAATTGGCGGCCACGCTCAACCAGATCTCTTATAAGGCTCGAGTCCGCGTTCTGAAGTGATGCACTCTTCGAGTCTACTTTAGAGGCTTGATACTCTGCATTGGTGTCAATGAAGCTCTCTCGCATCAGGCAGCTTTTGTGCTTACCAGCATGTCTGAAATATTCCAGAGGGAAGACATCGAGACTGCAAATCTGTCTCGAGCCCTTGAATTTCTCAATCTCTTTGACAAATGAATTGACATGGAACCCAGCCTCACCCCAGTCCACGTACTCGAGCCAGAGTCTAAATTTGTCTGACGATGGCAAGTCATGGGGAGAGACGATCGCGATCTGTCGCTCACCAAGAAACGATTTGCAAATAACCTTGCATCTTGGGTGGAACAAAGTCCAGAGGAGTGCAAAAGTTATCTCACCTTTAGAGGCTAAGGTTGCTGCATCCTTGACTCCAACGCCTTGACGTTCTCTGACCTCTCGCAGAAGAATGCTGACATCTTCCTTGACCGCCTCATCTCCGGGCCGTTCGGCGTATGTTTCCAAGGCCTTGGATGTGTGGTAAATTGGGGCATATGGAGCGTCGATGACTACTTCTTGCGTATCAAGTGACACAGAGTAATCGAGCGCCACTTCCTTCAGAGCCTCCCTAAGCGCCTGAGAGTTGATCATAAGGTCCACTGCAGGTTCGACCACACCAGGGTTAAACCTGAGACGCCACGTTATTGCATACTTCTCTTCCTTTTGCTCCAGGTTAGCCGGCTGAAGGGCTTTGGAACCATCAGGGTCCTGGATTTCTTTGACGATGGGCTCCGTGTAGTAATCATTTCTCTGCTCAATCCAACGGACGCGGCTTAGCCTCGAAATTGCCGGGACCGCCGTATTTGCATTCATAGTCTTTCGCTCACTCTCTAGTGAATTACTGTAACTTGGTTAGCAAACCTGGCTCGCGAGGCTGACAAGGCAGTACGTGCTCGTTGTTGGCTTGGTCGGAGCCTGCATCAGTCTTGTTAATCTCAGCGATCTGGGAATCAACAGATTCATTCTTTGGCTGAGCCGCTCCGTCCGTGTGTGGGGTTGTCCATACAGCTGGACTATCCCCAACGACTGCATTGACCGTGCCTCGAGGACCAACGGCGCTGGGGTCCTTAGCCAGCGATACCTGCCCATCCTGACAAATTAGCTGAGCGTATACAAAGGAAATGCCCGTAACTTGAATGGCAAACACCGATAACAAGCCCAATCATTCTTGCACTGAGTGTATGGGTTGACTTACTCCTGAGCTGCGACCTTCTAGAATTACATTTTCTTGTAATAATCTAGACTGTGCCGCCTCGAGGACCGCAACCTTTGCCTCTAGCATACGGAACTTGGACATGATCGGGGAAAGGTCATTCAGTATCTGCGGGGACGGCGAATCGGGGCGTCCCTTGAAAGTGTTGGCTTCTTCAATGCCTTCCATATCAGACAGCTCGTGATAGTTAGAGCCAGCTGCTGCAGCCTTTCCGGAGGAACGGCATGAGAAAGACGCATGTCTGCTTTCATATCTGCCGAAATGTATATCCCGGCCGAGGCAACATGCGCCAAAGAGCGCGATTGACCAGTTGGATACCGCTTCATCCAAAGCTGATGTGGTGTGAGACGGAAGACACCATTTTGACACGGGTGGCTGCTGAAGCCGGAGTCACTCTGCCACGCCGGTAAGGCATGGTGCCCTCGCTGCAGTCTGTCTGGGAACTCTCCGCCTGCTGCAGTAACTTCCTACACATTCGTTCCACAATCATAGCTCGGCTACTCCAGAGGCCAGCTTCAAGGTCTCGCGTAAGCCAGGTCTACGGAAACTAACCGGGCACAGCTAAAATAGATGGCAAATGAGTTTCGAGGATGTCTGCAGTGCTAAATGGCATGCTCGTGATACGGGAACACAGGTCGGAAGGAATGGTAGAGGTTGGAAAGGAACTCGTCGGGGAAGAAGGCTGGGAGTGGATCGAGCCTGCAGCTTCTGTTCTTCGGCGTGAGGAAGGTGGTTCAGACGTAGCCTCTGCGCCACCACAAAGTATTTGGAACGGTACCTGTTACTCAGATCGACGTATCCTTGATGCATGGAGGGTACTATACCACTATCTCGTGTCCTTGTGCTGGCCGTAGGCATCCGAGTTGTCTTGATGTACGACTTCATTCTCTATGGGGGCCCTAAACGGACACGCCTCGCGTTACTCAACCTTCTACCTGCACCACGATGCGGTCCTGGTCCGAATCATGAAATGCTCTCGCCACCGGAGGTGACTAATCCTAACATTGCGAATTCCTGAAGACTTACCACCAGCATCGCTGCTGGAAGCATGTCGTGCGGCGCTTGCCAGGTGAACCACCCTGTCTGGCCTGCCTACTCTGGGCCGTGAATTATCACGTTTTGAAGCGGTATAGATACCAACCGGTATGCAATCCGCGACGGCATGCTAACAAGTACTATTGGAAGCTTCCCGTTTTGGAACTTCGCTGCCACCAGTTCATATAATGGCGAAGTCAATAAGCTGTACGATAACCTATTCAAGCGACTCTAACGCGGATGCGCAAGATGATTGGAAGGGAGGGTTTGCGTGTCAGGAAGGAGCTGGTGTACTTGAGTCAGTATGTCTGCCTCTATAGCTCGAAATCGACGTTGACACGAGTTGCTAGGACTCTCAGACCTGCCTTTGAAGCGGAGAGGTCGTGGCAGACTAGCGACCTCTACGCGAAGATTCAATCCCAGATTGACTTCTCGATGAACCTGCCTTCGAATGCCGACACCGCTCTTGCTCACGCTCAGGCGCTACTTGCCAAGCACAGTTCACGAAAACGAGGTCGCCTTCAGGCTAGAATAACGGCTTTCTGCGACGTCGTAAATGCCTACTCGCCCATCTTTGAGTCCATGGCACACGTCGTGCCATTTGGTATTGGCTCAGCAATTTGGTCCGCTTTCGCAGCCCTAATCACGGTTGTGTCCCGGAAATCTCAAATCGAACAGCAGTTCGAGCAAGCAATACAAAGCTTTTCGACCTCGCTACGTCGAGCGGGTGCTTACCGAAAGATATATCCTACCAAACAGATGCTTGAACACATTGCAACCCTGCACGTTCAGGTTTTCCAGTTCGTCATCTTGAGCGCCACCTACTTCCTGCGCCAGGGCTGGAAAGGGTCAATTGCTAGAACGTTTCGAAGCTCCACTGGGTTCAACGCCGATATCAGCCAAGTAGTCCAGGACATCAACACGACATCGAAGAATGTTGAACAGGAGGGCAGGATCGCCGCGAAGTATGAACAGAGGTCTATACGTACTACAGTCGAGAGCATGGGGGTCACAGTTTCTGCTAGTGAGGCTAAGATCTGTAGTATGCAGAATGCACTGACCCACAGTCGATTGCTACATGCCAAAGAGAAGCTTGTGCCTCGCAAGTACAGTGCTCAAGACATATTTGAAAAGGCCAAGCAACAAGTATATCGTCGGGGCCGAACGACAGATCAAGCACAGATGTGTGGAAGGCTGCTGCGTGACGAAAAGATGCTAACGTGGTCACGACCGACGACCGCTGTGGGAAATTGCACTAAGCAACAACGACAACAGGACACAGTAAGCCGAGTTCTGTGTTTACAGAGTCAGCAGCCTAACGACGCAACCATATCACACGTCTTGCTCCAGATCCTCCAGCCTCGGCCCAACACTATCGTTCTACATTCGATGTACCAGAATCTGATACCGCAGGTGCTACCATCCGTTGCCTCTTCAGGAAACCAAGTTGGCTCAGATGATGAAGGAGACCACACAAGCAGGAAACGTGGTGTGAGGTCTATACTTCAGGAAGCAATCTTCCAAATACTCGCCCAGCGACCTCCACTAGTCCTGGAAATAACAGTCCAAGACCAAGTAGCTGAATTAAGTGATGAGCCCCCGTGTGCAGAACTCTGGAGTCTGCTCGAACTCCTCATAGAGCTGGTGCTCTCACATCCGGCCACCAACAATGAAAGTATTCTCTGGGTCATCGACAGGCTCGACACATGCGACTTCCGCTCTCGTTCTGCCGACAACCGCCTTCCCAGCTTCCTCCACAGGCTGCAACACCTCGCCGTGAAGGCAGCAGGACGCCTGCGGGTGTTGCTCGTGACAGCATACAAGTTGAGCTCGTTGGACAAGCGCTGGGACAAAGCAGAGTGTTCCGTGCACCATGACGCCGACGAAGAAGAGGAGACAGAGCGGCGAGCAACTTGGTTGACACTCGAGTACGAAGAATGTCGTCGATAGCATATCCAAGTTGACCTAATCGGTTCGTGATACCTCTCGTCCATGCGTTCCTACCTTAAACCTCACGAGTTTCGCTACACACGAACACTTCACCTGGTGAGCTGCGTGCCGCTTCTCCCTACCTACCTCCACCATGTACATCCACCAAGCAACTTCGCATGCACAATCAAGACACAAATAGCCGCAAATGCACTTCCCACCAACCCCTGCATCTCGGTGGTCGCGAGCAGCAAACGCATTGGCGCGGCGTGGACGGCTGCTGAATACCTACACAATCTTGTTCCAGCCAGCAGATGACGTGGTGGGAAACAAGCACGATCGCAAGGAGCAGGAAATGATAAGATAAGAGATACATCTCATAGCTTTACTGAGGATGCAGCCTCACACTTATGAAGCCTAGGTCAGCGCCACAATCGCTGGGACCGCAGCAATTAGGCGAAACGTGAAATTGTGTCTCTCGAACAGAGGCGGCTGGCAAGATTGAGCCACCCAATAGAGAATGACTCACAGTTGAAGGTCGAGTTTACAGCTCCAATTGTGCCATGAATGAGACACCGCTCGCTCTGAACGCAATGACGCCGAAGCCAGCTCGGTCAAATTAACTATCAATTGTCTGTTATTCTTCTCTCCGGCGTCGGGCTGCCCCTCCGCGGACTCGCAACACCACTTGTCACACCAGACCTGCCGCTCGCTTTCTTCGTCATGAGACTAGCGAAGAAGTTCTTGTACTGTTCAGTGCTCTGTTCTTCCTCGGAGACCTTGGTAGTCCTTGTGCCACTTGGTGTGCCCTCGCGCTTGGTAGTGGTGTGTCTTTCCTGTTCTCGTTCGCGCAGTCGCCTCGTTGCTTCGTCGGCATCCACATCGATACCATTGACGTTGATGTGGTGGGAGCCAGTGTGCTCGACAACTCTGTTTTTGGCTGGCTTGAGCACGTCGTCACTGTCGTTTGAAGCTGTGTTATAGGTTCGGCCGCCACCAGCATGAAGTGCCGTCTCCTCTTGCTCAAGCCACTTGTCTTGCCGGACTTTCTGTTCTTGTAGAAACTCCTGTAGCGAGGGTACTGTTACAGTAATTTGTGGTTGCTGTTTCGACGACTTTTGCTCCTCAGGCTGTTTCGGTATGGAAGCTTCATACGTTGTGACTGCGGAGTCAGCGTCTGGTTCTGGAGCGTCTTCATCGATGCTGTGCTCAGGTGGAGCCTGAACATCAATTGACCATCTTTCTGCCACACCTTCCGCATCGAAAGCATCGTGCAGTATCCTGATTTTGCCCCAGCTATCCCAGTTCGGCGGTACCAAGATCTTGTCGCGGTCGATGACGTTGTGCTTCACCACTTCCCTCTTCAGTAATGATTGTATGTTAAGACTCGAGTGCAATAACATCCTCACATCGTTTGTATCGAAGCTCGACACAAAGCACAGGCTAGCGCCATGTTTTAATAGAATAGTTCTGACCCACTGGAGTAAGAAGTCGAAATGGTCTTCCTGCCAGCCCTGCTCCTTTTCCAGCTTTTCAATGTTTTCGCTTTTTATGCAGACCACGGTGAGAGGTACACCCAATCCTTCATCCCATTCTCCTTGCCCTAGCGGCTGGGCTGGGCCGGCACCAGCTTGCTGCTCAGCAGTGTGACTCTGGGCGTGTGGACCGGTCGTTTTCTCCTTCCATGCATTCATATTCTCTTCCATCTCAATCTTGGTCTCGTCGTCCAGGCTCAATATCACCTTACGCAACAGTCTTACCCACTGCCGCAGCTGTCTTGCCCACCTCCATGGTTCCGACCAGTCCAGTAGTATTGTGATCAGAGTGTCTTTCGCCGTTCGTGCATTCAGCAGCGGTCTCAGTAGAGGTGCAAATGCGCCAGATGAATTTGAAAGAGTATAGACATTCATCCTCGCTAGGACATCCTCCTGATCAGCGTCTAGCACATCGTGGTATGCGTAGCCTAGCGCATACTTGTTTGACACAGGCACTGGACGAGGCTTTCTCATCTGGTTAAAGCGTAATCTTGTGGTGTCTTGCTCTGGATTAAGTTGTTCTAGGAACTCTTTCTGTTGATCTGGTGTCCCTCCCAATACGATCAACTGCTTCTCTGTGAGACCCTTGCCCTTCGAAGTGCTTTGCAACATAGGGATCCATATCGCTTCTTTCTCGCCATTGCGACTTGAGGCAGGTCTTTTCAGTTGTCGCCCAGGGCCAATAGATGATGTGCTAGGGAATGTCATGGTGGTGGTCATCATGTAAGGTGAATGTTATTGAAACATGCTTGACTTATGCGGTCTCTGTTCACGTTTCTGGCTGAGAGTGAGTATCTAGATGTAAGAGCTGCGTGGATGATGCTTTTGAAGCGTGAACAGGGAGGATGTCACGTTGTAGGCGTGTTGCCCTTGCTGGCTTTAGAACGTGAAGACACTCCGCAGCAAATGGAAGGAGCGCACCTGAAACACAACCGCTCCTGCAGATTGTGGTTTAAGCTTAACTTAGCGGCCGCGGGAGCTCTTTTAGGCTGCATGATCCGCGCTTTAGGCAGGCTCAAATGGAACCATCTCCAACAATTTTCTGACTGAGGAGTTTCTTGCTACACATGCTCTCTAGGCAGGCAGAATGAACGCCATACGGCAGACGCAGCAGCTCAACAAGCGTGAGCTCGAGAATGCCACGCCGCCATCAGCCTCGTGGCACGCTGATTACCGCGATACTGCATGGGTCTACGTGGGTGGTCTGCCTCTCGATCTCTCAGAAGGCGATGTCGTGACTATATTCAGCCAATTCGGTAACCCTACACACCTGAATATGATTCGTGATCGCGAGACTGGAAAAAGCAAGGGTTTTGGATTTCTCAAATACGAAGATCAACGCAGCTGTGATCTTGCCGTAGACAATTTGACAGGCGCTGATGTGTTTGGACGCCTGCTAAGAGTGGACCACACGAGGTACAAGAAGAAAGACGATGAAGACGAGGATACGCACAGGATTGACCGGCTTGAGGCTGAAGCTCACGCCGAACAGAATGGCAAGCGAGCCAGCGATACTGAGGAGAGCGACGAGGAACGCAACCGAAGGAAGAAGAGACGGCCGATGCTCAAAGACGAGAAGGAACTCGAAGATACGCTCGCTATCAAACAAAGTGGTGAGGACGAGGATCCAATGAAGGACTATCTGATTAAAGAGAAACGGGACCAGATCAATACAGCTAGGAGGCGGGACGAAGATCGCGAGAGGCGTAACCGACATCATCAGCGCAGACAAGGAGACGATGATGATAGAGGAGAGCGCCACAAGCGTCACAGGCACCGTCGTAGGGACGAGGGAGACAAAGAAGAGAGGAGCTCAGGCAAAGATCGTGCGGAGAGGCAGGGTGAGGACAGGTCTAGAGAAAGCAGACATACCGGCGGAGATCAAATCGAGGAACGGAGGAACAGACGGTCAGACAACCTTTCTGCGGATTCCGGTAATCGTGAAAAGGCAAGGCGAAGGCGGTCAAGAAGCAGTAGCCATGACCACAGATCAACCAGGAAAAGATACAGCTCAGACGAGGATCACGGCAGACATGAATCCCTCAGACAGCGGAGAAGGAGGCATGCCGACGACTGAGCTCGTTCTGTCGAAATGCCAACGGCTGTTCTCAAGGTTGTGATGATCTGTTACTGCACCCGTCCTTCCTGTGCGCCTAACTTACGTCACCCGCAGTACATCCATCAGTCCCTATGATAGATCGAGCACCCTTTGCAACATGTCACGACCGCCCTACCTTCTGTGCTTGCGAGTCTCGCTTGTTCAGCGCCACAAACTGCAGCAGAATCCTGATTGCTGCAAGTCAAGCGAGGAACGGCCAGGGTTTCGAGGCGGAGACCAATCATCTCTAGCTTACCTCGTAAATGCTTCTGTACAAGGTGAGCACCTCTTCAGTTCCTCAGCACCGTTTATGGCTTCAAGCAGCATTACTAGTGGTCGCAATGCAGGTCGCAGGTGTCACCTCCTTGGCGGGTTGCGCTTGCTGTTCTCGTCTAGAAACATGTGCGGCTGCCTACTTCAACGCTCAGCCTGGCACTTTCCTTCACTTTGTCGTTTAATGTAGCAGCTCGAAGGCCGCAATCTTTTCCACATTACACACCTATCAGCTCTTCGACTGAGTACAACTGCGAATGAGTCCAAGAGTAGCAATACCATGGCTGTCAAGAGCATCACAGAAGTCAGCGATGTTGTGTACCGTAGTCCGCCCAAATATGAACTTGTGGGTTCAGATACCCTGAGAGCATACCACACTTCACCTGCAACTTGGGAGGATCAAGTGCTATACTTTCTATTGCCGGACCGATTCTCCATCGACACTGGCAAAGCAGAAAAGGCAAAATTGAAACTGGAAGTTTATGATGGCTCGCAGAAAGACAAGGCCACCGAGGAAAATGCCGAAGCTTGGCGAGAGGCTGGTGGAAGATTTGTCGGTGGAACACTGCTTGGTGTCAAGGAGAAACTCGGCTACCTGAAAGAGCTCGGAGTCTCAGATTTGTGGATAGGACCTATCTTCAAGCAAGTCCGGTGGCTTGAGACCTACCACGGCTACGGTGTGCAAGACTTCCTAGAAGTGGATCCTCGCTTTGGTAGCAAAGAACATCTACGTCAATTGGTGGAAGCTGCACACCAGTTGAAAATGTATGTCATACTGGATATCATCTTGAACCACAGTGGTAATGTCTTCAAGTACAAGCTGCATGATCCTGCATATACTGGCAGCCAGTATGATGTGGAGGGCTTCTATTCTGCAGAAGGCGAAACGTCTAAGCCATTCCAGCCTAATGACGCCCTGTGGCCCGATGGCGCTGTATGGCCAAAGGAGTTGCAAACATCAGAATGCTTCACACGCAAAGGTCGCATCAGAGACTGGGAGAAGAAGCCAGAATATCTGGACGGGGACTTCTTCGATCTCAAGGACATCGCGCTAGGCAATGAGGGTGCAGATAACTTCGAGGCTCCGTCGGCGCTCCGCACGCTCTGCGAGGTTTACAAGTACTGGCTTGCCTTCTTAGACATCGATGGCTACCGCATCGACACAGTCAAGCACATGGGCGATGGACCAACTCGCTACTTCGCCAGTGTCATTCATGAGTACGCCCAAAAGCTTGGCAAGGACAAATTCCTCCTGATAGGTGAGATCACTGGTGGTGGGGCGTACGCTACAGTTGAGAGCACAGGGCTAGATGCTGCTCTCGGCATTGGTAATGTGCAGGAGAAGTTATGGAAAGTCCCGTCTGGCGACGTCAACCCGGAAGAGTACTTCAACCTGTTTCGGAACGCCCTTTACCTTAACAAGGGCAGCCACACGTGGTTCAGGGATAAAGTTGTTACCATGATTGATGACCACGACCAGGTTTGGAAAGGTGATTCCAAAGGACGATTCTGCTCCGTTCCTGACAACGAGAACCTTGTCGCATCGGCCCTCATGCTCAACCTGTGCACTCTTGGCATTCCATGCATCTATTATGGGACAGAGCAGGGTTTCAACGGTCATGGCGGATCTGATCGCTACATTCGCGAAGCCATGTTTGGCAACAAGTTCGGTGCATTTGGAAGCAAAGGAGCACACTTCTTTGACCTGAAAACCCCCGTTTACCTAGCTGTGCAGGAAGTTGCCAAACTTAGGCGAAAAGAGACCGCCCTTCGGCGAGGAAGGCAATACCTGCGAGACGTTTCGAAGAACGGTGAGCACTTTGGACCAACCAGGAAGTGGGGTGAAGGTCGTATCAAATACTTGGTGGCTTGGTCGAGGCTGTTTGCTGATGAGGAGATACTATGCGTCATCAACACTGATCCGGGCAATGCCCATGCAGCCTGGGTCAATGTTGACGTCAAGATCAATCCTCCTAATACACAGATGAGCTATCTCCCACCGAGCGCGAAAGAACCCTTGACGGTGGAATTCCGTAGTGGTCTAGCGTGCGTTCGCGTCAGCCTCGAAGGTGGAAAATATGCGATCCTGAAGAAAGGACCTCCTGGTACTGAAACATAGTTTGTAGTACGGTATTGAATGTACTTCCCCTCGATATTGACGTGTTTCGTTCCCATGGACCGATCCTTGCGGGTAGGGCTGGGCCATTGAGAGCTAAGCCGAAGATATCTACCGCGCTGCGTGTAAGGTGGCTAGTGTTCTCCAACGGGAGATCGCTCTTCATTGAGGAGCCAGGCAAGGACTGGATCAAGTACCTGGTGGCTTGGGCTCGATCATCGGCGGCGCAGAAGCGCTTTGTGTAACCGGTGTTGATCTATCAGGCGCTCGGCAAGCATGTGTTGAGGGCGGCCGACGTCTCTTCTCCATCCAGGAAGACGGATTACCTGTGATATAATTCGATAGCCCTTGACTTAAGAGAAGAGAGATTGGGTGCTCTCATCAAATTCGATGGTGGGAAGGCGCATATCGGATTAGTTTACGGTCGTCCGGTCCGGGTCTGAGGGCCTTCGTCGACGGGGTCGACATAGAAGACGTCGCCTCTAGCACGGAGGCTTCGGCCGGTCTCCTACTGGGGTGAGGTTGTCAATGGCGAGGTCGTCGGGCCGTAGTGTCTTACAAACGGTAGTCCTCCGTCCTTCGTCGCCCCGGGGTTTCACTGCTTCCCAGATGAATTCGATGGTGGGAAGATGGCCATACTGAGATTAGCTATGGATGCTTAGTCACTGCTGACCTTGGAGTCTTCGGAAGCTCCTTATCAGCCAATTCCTCTTCCATCTTCCTTGCCAGTTCTAAGGTCGTCTGCGGGGTATAACCGTGAGAAGACCAGAGATGGTCCCCATAACGTTCAATAGGAATGTACCTCTCAGCGCCTCTTCTCCCGCAGCTGAAATAGCTGAAGTAGATACGATTGGCGTGCACCACAGACATACGGCGCTTCATGTCGGCCTTGGACATCCGATTGCCGCGTTCGTCGACGCAATCAGTGAAGGGACAGAACCGTTCACGACCGTGATTATAGGCAAAAACATAGATCTCGTAAACTGATTTGTCTACAGTCGTGCGGTCACTTGATGCCATCTTCTCCGAATCTTCCTGTTCAATATCCATCGCAGCATAGCCCGTAACTCTGCCGAAGCTCCAGGATGAGGAGGTAGTGGTTATTGACATGCGATCAGACATGCTACTTTTCGTGCTACCGAGACCTTTGGACAATCGAAGCGCGAGGCTTTGAAATGAACGAAGACTTGACCGGGTAGAAGCACTACTAGAGAGCATGGGGACGGCATGAGCACTGTTTTCCGGAGGTAGCGGTTCTTCAAGCTTCATGGGAATAGAGTAAGAAATGCTCTGAGCCGGGATAACTAAACCCTCGAGTATGCCCTCTCCACGAGTAAGAGCGCTTCCAGGAAGCTCAAAGCCGCTAGAAGCAAGAGGCTTTGTTTCTGGTTGAGACTCACGCACACCCAGGTGCATGCCGTCCGACCTTAGTTCGCCATGCTTAGCCTCGTCAGCAGTGCCTTCCTGGTCTCCGCTCTGGCAAGATGGTGGAAGCGTCGCTTGACGAAGGTAGTCGGTTGTGTGAGTCTTCTGCACTCGGTCTGAATACCGAGCTTCTGCCGGCTCCAATCTAGCCTCCATCGAGCTGTTGTCACTTTCTTGCTGCTCTAAAGCGAAGTTTTGTTTGGACGTCTTGGTGTGAAGTTCTAGCTTGGTCTCAAAATCCTGACCGCGAGCATACGCAGGGTCCGACCATGTAAGGTGTGCCTCAGTGTCACCTAGCAAATCCCCTGACGATGGATGCGCGTGATCGACTCCAGAACTCCGTTCGCCTTTGCGAGCCTGAACGTTCTCGCCACTACTGAGGTAGTGCGACAGCTGTTGTGAATCTGATTGCAGCAGTAGGGGACCGAGCAGCACGTCTATGCCCTGCATGTCGTCTTGTTCTTCTGGTTGTGGGTGATTGGCGATTAAGTTGCCGCCTTCAAGTTAGTGTATAGCATGGATCACGAGGTCCCATTTGCCGAGTCTCGAAACCAGCTGCGACATGGATGGTCTGAAATTCTTCTCGTCACAAAGCCTTGTTAGCATTTGGCCACGTGTCAGACCTCGTGCGTGCATTTCTTCGACGAACGACCTATAGGTCGCCCATTCCGCATATGAGATGTTCGCTGCACGCTTCGGCTTTGTAGGATCATAGTATTTGAAAGCTGGCTCTGCCATGTTGTTAAGGCGAGTGTCCGACCTGGTTCTCAGGCTTTGTTAAGTAAGCTGATGGACTGCTGTAGAGCAAGTTTAAAGCACTTTTGTAGTCTCACTGCGATGAGGAGATATGCTGGGTGCTTGGGGGTTGTCACGTCAAGGTCATTCCGTCAAGGGCCAAGGCGTAGGTTGGTGTGTCCAACCAGAAGCACCAAGACATCCTGTTCGGCCCACTTTGCGATATCCGTTTTGGGAGAAGGCAAACGCCTCGCATCAGGGCTGTGGCCGGCCTAGGCAGGAGAACTTGACCTTGCTCAGAGATGCCTGCAAACCTGGAGCCGGAATGCGTGGTATACGGAACAGAGACCTACGGTAGTGACAGGCCAGTCGCACAAAGGCTCGCCGTATTGATGCATCGTAGCTCTCTAGCTATTGATGCGCATCAAGCGAGGGACAGGTGAAGTGAGTATTGGGATGCTTAATACACCCGGATGATAACGGCCAGCACTGACATCGAGGACGCACTATATCGGACTGCCACAGCAAGCGGATGTCACAGGTTATAAATGTCGGAAGCAAAGTGTTGTCTTGAGGTGGACTAGCGACGAGCCGATAATACGACGCGTTGCGTTGCGTCCTAGCGCGTCTCGATGGCCTCGGCAAGCCCAAGAGCTCTCCTCCCCCACAAAAAGGGAATATTCCGCCCCCACAAAGCCGATCCTACTGTAGCTTTTAGCCAGGGCTAAGCGAGTAGGTACCGGTCGACCGGTGCTTTCCTTACCGCAGGCAATACTAGTGCTGTTCACGCCTTTGGTTATCGTGAGATTGGTAACTTTGTCGACCTAGAAGCTCTGGTGGTCTATGTAGCACCTCTGCATGGCGGCCTTATCAGCAGTATGCGGAGGTTAAATATTGCGGGCCAAGCATGGCAGCGTCGACTGAACCTTGCGCCTCGCGCATGCACGTTCGCAAGGAGGACCCTCCTCACCCAAGCTCGAGCCATCGGAGCCTCTGACCCACCGCTCCTCGAGGAGACTATAAGCGAGAACTTTGCCAGAATCGTATCACAGAATGGCGACCGTCCAGCCGTCATCTCGCGCGAACAAGGGCGACGGTCTACATATCACGAGCTGGACCAGGAAAGCAACATTCTAGCAAGAGCTCTACAACAGAGCTTGGGTGTGAAGAAAGGAGATCGAGTGTGCGTGTCGCTGGGGAACAACATCGAGTTCGCGACTCTGACATATGCGCTTTTCAAGCTCGGTGCAATACTTGTCCCACTTAACCCAGCCTTCACTGCAAACCAGATAACAGCAGCCTTCAACGTTCTCAGTGCGACACATCTGGTCATAGGAGCCGAAACAAACTTGCCCTACAAGCAGCCGAGAACGAACATCCCGATCCTCGAAGCGCTTTTGCCAAATCTACAAGGGACTCGGGTAGAATCAGAACAGATCCAGTCGCTGAAGCATGTCGTGCTCCTCGACAACTCTAATGGTCGAATCGACGTCTCCCCATACCGTTCACTTACCCCGTTCCACTCGCTCACATCTGATGGTGACAAATCCTCTGTAGAGCCATCATCTGCCCTCTCCAACCGCGATATCATAAATATCCAGTTCACCTCCGGCACAACCTCCATGCCCAAAGCAGCAAGCCTCTCGCATCGCGCCATCCTCAACAACGGAAACCAGATCGGCGACCGAATGCTTCTCACCCCCAACGACGTCGTATGTTGTCCTCCACCTCTCTTCCACTGCTTCGGCTGTATCCTCGGATACATGGCCACTGCAACCCACGGCTCAGCCATCGTGTTTCCCAGTGAAGCATTCCACCCCGAGAAAGCTCTCCTTGCTGTACAGGAGGAGAAATGTACGGCCTTGTACGGAGTGCCCACTATGTTCCTCGCCCAACTAGAGCTGATCGCAAACCGGACGATCAAGTACGAAGGCTTCCAGTATCTGAGGACTGGTATCGCTGCTGGGACTTCGATACCGGCGGAATTGATGAGGAAGCTGCATAAGACACTGAATCTTACTGAGCTTACGATCTGCTATGGTATGACTGAGACTAGTCCGGTGTCTGCTATGACTACGACGGACGACCCGATCGAGAAGAGGATAAACACCGTCGGACGGTTACTGCCGCACGTCGAGGCGAAGGTCGTGGATCCGCTGGATCACTCTCGAACTCTTGAGATTGGTGAGCGCGGTGAGCTTGCGGTAAGTGGGTATCTCGTCATGGAGGGATATTGGGGCGCTCCAGAGAAGACGAAGGAGGTCCTGTATCCTGGTGCAGATAGCAAGATGTGGATGCACACCGGGGACGAAGCCTGTATGGATACAGAGGGGTACATTAGCATCACCGGAAGGATAAAAGACTTGATCATTAGGGGTGGGGAGAACATTCATCCTCTTGAGATTGAGTCATGTTTGCTTGGTCATGATGGCATCAGAGATGCAAGTATTGTCGGGATCAAGGATGAGAAATATGGTGAGACGGTGGCTGCATTTGTGCGGAAACATGCAAACGCTGAAGGGAATGCTCTTGATATTGAAGGTGTGCGGGACTTTGTGCGGCAGAGATTGAGTCACCATCTGGTGCCTAAGTACGTCTTTTTCGTGGACGAATATCCCGTCACTTCGAGCGGGAAGGTGCAGAAGTTCAAGTTGAGGGCAGAAGGTGAGAGACTGGTGACAGCGATCAAGGCAGGTTCTTAGTAGGGACCTGTCACCGGGGAGTTCTCCCAGGATGTCTTCGTCGTAACACTTTTCTGGGGTGGGTGGTAACTGGAGGTCTACCCGACAGGCGAGGGCGAAGTTCTAGGATCGACGGAAGTCCGAGACTTGCACAGAGCAGTTTCGTTCTCACGGAGCATCTTCCATGTGTCCGGCGGCGCTTGTTTTGAGAAGACTGGTGACTGCAGAACATGGTCATCGAAACCATGAGCTATGATCATTGGCTAGTATACAGCTTTGAGGGGTTCAGACCGGCTGGGAGACATGCACAGGCTTCATCACCGTCAGGTAGTAGCAAGTCCAGACAACGAGATTGAGCATGACGTACAGGCTGTGGTACAGTGAGGCGTCCACAAAACGAAGATGACCAAGCGTAGTTGGGCGACTGCGTTGACTATCAGAGTGCTTGTTGTATGACGCTGTGCATGTATGGAGGTAAGAAGCTGGGCTCACCTGAATAAACGCATCAGATGATCAGCCCGTCATGCAATTGGTGTTGTTCATTCCGGTGCCTCGGTCTGTGTGACGGCATCCAAGGACTTGCTCTGTCTATAGGATGAATGGCCGACTGCGCCAAGCATGTCGTTCCCAACGTTGAGGGTCCTGTCGTGGTAGAGCCGATTGAACAGATATCGGGTGATCTGGGCGTTCTCAACAGGACTCGGTTTCACGTCCCTTTCGTCTGCGCCAAAACACCGCGCCAAAAGATCGATTCGGTTCCATTATCCGCGTTTCTAGGCGCATCGTGATGGCGTCGCAGTACGGCTCTTCGGTACTGGTGCTTCTATTTCCTCCCAATTCACCAGCGTTGAGAGCGAACCAGTGACAGCCTCGCTTGCACCTCATGCTGATATTGCGCGCATCATTGATATCAGCAGTGACCCTCACGGTATGACAGCGTGCCGAGCTATCTGTTATGCTTTGCTGCTGCGCTGATACGGCTGACTTTGCTGATTATGGACTGGCTTGGCTGACGGGGATGAACGTGCCCAAAAGAATATCGAGAAAGATCTGGTTACCCTCAAGCGTAGGTTGTATCGCATCCAATCAATGGAATTTCACCCCTAGGCCGTGCTATTAAGTCTTGCCTACAAGGCTGCCGCCATAGCACTTTACCATCTTCATTCAGCAAATCATCGGGCAAATAGCGCAGTAGATGTCTCTAGCTATCGTCAGCTATATGAATACGCAAGTCTCCTTTTGCTCTGCTTACCATTTCCATGTATGAAATACAATCTGAACGAGTCAGATACGAAACGTTCAGATCAAGTACGACATATGTCTCTGCAAACGCTATGTTTGGCATACTTGGCTTTAGTCTTGCTAATCTCTGAGATGCATACATCGCAGCTTTCGTGATGTAATCGTCGTCGTATCTACCTGCAGCTACCTCTGCAAGTAGGTTTGCCGCCGCCAGGGTGGACGAGGCAGCATCTTCGGACTCATCCGCTTGCTCGAGGTGCTCATAGCAGTCGTATAAACAGATTTGAAAGTTCGCCAAGCGGGGCCGGGGGGTTTTCTGATCAGGACTTCCTTGCCTCAACGTAGTCAGCCTACTCATACAATTCCAGATGTGCTCAATCGCAGGAACTAAGTACCGCGTGACATTAGGTCGACTCATGTTATTTGCAAGCTTCGCGTGATAGTGGTCGACCATGTCCACTCTAACTGTGACTTTCTTGAGGTAAGGACCTGCATTAGCGTGTATTTGCCTACACGTCAGAAGAAGAGGCATAAGTTCGTTCCATCCTGTTACCTCCACATCGTCCTGAACATAACAGCCGTTTACCCTTTCGGTTGTAGTAATTCTGACGAGGTGGCAAGCAAAGTAGTAGTTGTAGATGATATGTGTGATATCTGATGGGAGATCTAGGAAGCCCATGGTTCGAGAATATATGAGTGCTCCATCTGTGGAGGGACTGGTCGAGGCGTTAAAGGATGGATAAGATTGGCTTTTGTAGCTTGTAGTCGCTAATTTGATACACGGGTTGTTTCTGTACTGACACCCACGTACGCCGTGTCAATGCTCGTTGTGCAGGGAGGAATAGGTTGCGCAGGCTTCGAATGAGTCACTGTAACGGTCGAGATCTGGTGCCTGATCTCGCTTGCACCGAAACCTATTTGGGTAGGTGTCCCGGACTGGTGTCGCGAACCCCCAAAAAATACTACCCTAGTGCGTCTGAGGCGAAATTGTCCAGCTCCGAACGAAGGTAGAAGCACTGGCACACAGTGAGAATATCCTCCACGAGGAAGCCCCTGAGCGCACGACATGAATGCTTCAGCGCGATATGCGACAATCCCTTGCATTAGCGACGATATGAAAGTAAATCCGGAGACTTGGAAGAAGTCCAGTGAGGCCGCTCAACTTCCAGACATGGCTTCGCTGTCGCGTGGGGTATCAACAATAGAGAAGCAGTATAACTGCACCGTCAGCTGGGCGTAAAACACAAACACTGTTAGCTGCTTTGAGTTTTCTGACTCGGAGAACGACCTAGTGGAACGGGAAGAAGACTTCGTAGATTGTTCGCTTGATTTTGAGGGGATCTTTTGACAATGGAGACGTCAAAGGCCCGGCAGATAGTGGTCGACGGCAGCATGCTGACCATGACCATAGCTGACTATGCCCGAGTCGGCGATTGGGAACAGGTCACAACAACCAAGGACGTAGCGAAGAGTTTGCGTCCGGCCTTAGACATCTCCAGCATTGGACTTCGTCAGGCAAAGCCGTCCGTGGATCAAGTACTGTACAGTTACTTGGCGATAGACTTTAATTGTTGATGCACTTTGTGATAGGATTGTGGTTATGAAAGCGTGCATGTCTGCGCAAAGGGAAGATCTCATGACTAGAAGGAAGCTGGGGTGGCACCACGCGGCTGACGACCTCACTACACTAACCGAGGACGACACGCTGGGGACGACACAACGTAGCCTAACACCGCAGAAGTACAAAGGCATAGGCATCTAACACGAGGTTTTCTCGTTGTAGTCGAATTCGATCTATGGATGTGTGAGGCTCGTCCGCCTCGTGCCAGTGTTGCACGCATACGACTGTTTATCTCACTGACCGAAGCACCGAGTCACCAATCGCGAGCTTAGGAAGCGAGAAGCAAGGAGACATCGCAGAAAGCAAAGGAACCGGACGAGTATGGGTACGCGACTAAGGCGACGTTACTGCCGTAGGTGACAGCAAATTCGTCGGGCTTAACGGGGTGAGAAACCTCACAACTGAGTCGTGTGGTGCTTACCCGATTAGGATAAGGTGACTCGCCCTTGGTCTTAGATGCCTGGACGCGTGGTGTTTGAGTTGCTCCTCCTGTCCTTGTCTAGGCATATCAGACGCCCATGCACGCAATCTGTGCCCACTCGAGACATTACTGATCATGTCGACCTCGACGGAAGGTGAACAGGAGCAGCTTATTGAGATATCGCAGTAAGGATACCCCAGGTGGCAAGAATTTATCTTGTCTCACTGGCTTGTCCCGGTTCTGCCCCCTTGTAGAGTTCAATCCAATCGTCCAGAGACCGAAGCTCGGTATGTTAGTATCTCAGCCCATCCCCGTGAAGTACCGTGCAAGCCGTCGGTGCTACCGGTATGATCAATACCAAGATCTGCAAGACTCGCATTCGTGTTCCCGAACTTGCTCTGCAACTCCTGTGCTTCTCAAACAATTGGCTCCATGAGGTGCTAGTCCCTCAGCCCGCAGCGTCGGTGTTACAACCTTTCGGTGACTGGAGCCAATTTGGGGGCTCGGGACCAATCCACAATCACGATGCAGGCACTACGAGCGCCCATCATCGCACTAAATACCCGACCCTTGGCTCAATGTTGCGGGTACTCGCTGCGGGCCTTAAAGTAAGGCTGGCACATTCATGGCTCTGGATGGACCTGGCATGGGAATTTCTAGCATTCCGAAGTCTCTTTTGTCGGTGGTATTGACTTCCAAAAATCCAGCAGGAAGCTGGCGTCAAATAGTCATCAATGCAGATGTCTGTATACGAGAAAGTTGAAGTATGAGCGAGAACGTCTCAATCAGGCGATTCATCGTCTGTGTCGATGGCGTTACTGATGGTGCTACCAACACCTCAGGATCTGTCGGTGCTAGGAATGCCAGCAGCATCTCAAGGCTCAATTCAGTAATCAAGACCGGCCAGTCCATCGATGACAGTGGCCGAATTATAGGCCAAACGGTACAATATCACCGGGCTATCGTTCCCGGATCGCTTCTTGCGGGCAAGTTCAAGACGAAGACGCTACCACCAGCCGAACAGCAAATACAAGACATCGTCTTTGATATCCTCCAGAAGCTGGAAGCCCCTTCCGACGAGATATTCCTTTTTGGCTCAGGATGTGGGGCATACACTGTTCGTGCAGTTGCTGGCACACTCCACCACATGGGCATACCCAGACCTGGATACTTGAAGGATTTTCCTGCACTGTACAAAAATGCATTGGATCTCATGCGAGCTCGCCAACAAGACGACAGCCAACAAGGGCATAAGGCTCTGACGTACTTGCGCACTCGCACTGATGGCATGCCCAACATCAAGTTTGTAGGCATCTTCGATGCCATCAAGTCGCCAGCGGACAAGCAGCTCCACGACACGTCCTGTGTACCCTCGATACGCAACTTTCGGCACGCAATGGCGTTCAACGAGAACAGGACCACGAACGCGTTGGATGCGCCTCCGGCGCCTTCCCACAAGGACATGGAAGGGAGATCCTTTATCCAGGCATGGTTTCTCGGCTACCATCCTGACCTGATTGGTGGCACTCAGCACGATGGGCTCTCCCTTTACCCCTTGCAATGGGTACTGATTGAATCCATGCTGAGTGGTCTCGTTGTTTCCTTCGACGCCACCAGAATGGGAGCAGCGGCAATGGAGAATCCGCTCGCACTGACCTTTCCACAGTTCACTGGCGGACCTCCAGATCTGAGTGGATCTGAGCAGATACAGTGGCAATTCCAGTACGTTAACAATATCAGCGTTAGTATGTTCGATCTTCAGAGCACCAATAAGGCAAAGACGAACGCGGCGGAAGCATCTCACGCGACACACTTCGAAACAGTGAATGCTTTCTACAACGCCCCACGAAAGATTTTCAACAAGGAAGAGCTCATCGGATGGAACAGGGAACAAAGCTTTGGTACAATTGTCCACCCTTCGGTGTTCTGTATCCTGGATAGGACCCAACGATATTTCGAGCAGAGTCGATTCAAGCCATACAAGCAGCCATTGGCAGATTTCGAGGTGAACTGCATGCGTGGAAATGCCGAGGACATTCCACCCTGGCTTCAAAACTCTCAGCTACTCGCAAGTGGCGTGAAGGCCTTCCGTATCTTGGTCTGTGGCAAGACTGGCGTCGGGAAATCGACCCTGATCAACAAAGTCTTCGGTGTTGAGATGACAGAGGAATCGGAGACATATGCACAGGGCAACCATGATATCAACCAGGCTTTCGAGTCTCCTAATCACCCCGGCCTGCTAATACACGATTCTCGCGGATGGCAAGCTGGAAGTGACCACGAGCTTGACCTCATCGCACAGTTCTTGAGGCATCGAGCATTTCAAAAGGAAGCGGCGGAGGCATTGCACGTTATCTGGTATGATATTCCGAGTCTCCACAGGCCTACGCTGACATCTCTGTTAGGTTTTGCGTCGATTCTGATGTCAGTCGCATAGAAGAGGCCGACAAGCGAACTTTTGAGACAATAGCACAATTCTCTAACAACGTACCAGTGTTCGTAATTGGTACTAAGAAGGACAAACTCGTGGCTTTCCGCAAGATGCAACTGCTTGAGCAATATATGGAAAAGACAAATGATTACCAGGAATCCAGCCGGTTAGCAAATCTTGAAGCCGAGAAATTGGCGCAGGATCAGTTCGACAAGCTCCGAGACCAGCTCTCACAGATCAAAAGCTACAAGGCAGACGGCTTCGTTTGCATCTCGAAGAGTAAGCGACCGTAGGCTTCTTACAAGCACAGCTGACATCGCTAGATGACGACGCCGGCGTCAAAAGCCTCTTGACTCAAACACTGGACACCATCGTTGACGAGCGAGTTCGAATTTTCTGCGTCGCGGCACAAGTCGTCGATGTCGAGCAGAAGATTGATTCCGCGATCACGGAGTGTATGAGGCTAGGCACTCATGCAATCCGTACTGCAATGGTACCTCTCCCGTTCTCCGGCATAGTCGGAACGCCAACAGTATCTAGAATCATCTGCGAGCACGTTCTACAATGCTTCGGTTTTCCAAAAGCCATGCCGGAAGAAGTTGAAGACATTATGTCGAGGATCGTTATGGGGAATCTGAAGCAATTCATGACTGTCACATTGACGCAATTCATGCTCGTGAGCAGTGCTTCGATCGGTCTTGCCATTGGAACGATCGGTGTGGGTGCACTGCTTGGGCTTGCAAGTTGCTTCTTGTCGACTCCACCAACTGCACGGATGCTGTTGAAGTGTGCGTGCGATATGATTCTTATACTCGAGCGGTCTTTCAGATACAGCGGCAAATATGTTTCGACTAAGCAGATCGAAGATGCAGCGAAGCAGTACGTTACCATCAGGACGACCACGTTCGGCGGCAAAGAGAAACGACTACAAGAGCACATCCACGAACAAGTTGACAAGATGATCCCACTTTCCAAAATTGCCATCGGCTTTCGCTTCAATAAGTTGAGGACAGGCTTCGAGCACATTATCTATAAGAACAGGTTCGATAGGCCACCCGACTACGAAGGCCCAGATCCCTTTGCGGACAAGATGGCAGAGCTTGATGGAGAGACAACCACGATGCCAGTTGAGCTAGCGTCAGAGGCTGAGCGACGCCCAGAGCTCTCAGGCACATCGGCAGTGTCCGAGCTGGCAGCCACGCGATCTACAACGTATCCTGCTGGGGTAATGGAACTGCCTGGCTCTTCGCCTTCCGAAACCACGCTCGTCTCCAGACCATACCATGAGCAACGCCCTTCAGAGCTCAGCACTGTGTCATCTCCTGATACCACGATTACGAGGACGTCCGAGACGCCCCTGACCGAGCTGAGTGCTTCGCCAAGTATCAAGGAGAACAAACTTGAGAAGAGTAAGAGTGATGGTTCGAGTTTCTTCTCCAGGAGTTGGAAGTCGATGAAGGTCAAGAAGTCGAAGACGACATTATGAAGCAATATGGAAGTATCTGATGCTGTCGAGCGCACGATGTCGATAGTGATACCCCACAAACGCGGACACCCGATAATGACAGCAGCATTCTCACTTTGTGACCGACACACGTTTGAAGACGACCGCAAACTCCTACTCAGACCAACTCAGTGCCATTGCTATCAATCACGCTCTGGTCCATGGAAGATGCTGCCCCAGGCCCCTGCCTCAGTTTCAGGTCACTTACATTTCCTCTCGCTCACGTGCCGCCTCCCACTTGTTTCATATCCTACATATTGATCAACACCAGAATATCTGCCACAAATCCACGTGATCAAGGCAACTTGGCCGAGTTGGTTGTACGTGCAAAACCATACCGTCCTACCGCATCGAAGCTAACACATATCCAGAAGGCGTGAGGTTAAGGTGTACCTTAACAAGTTGGTAGCAACATCCAGCATTCATTCCTCATGGGATTCTTCCCTCCTGAGTTCAAGTCTCAGAGTTGTCACTTCCTTTTTGCACGTTCTAGGACGTTAGCCGCATATTCTGCTATTTGAGTGTTCATTACAGACACATCTTCTTGTCTTTTGAGCGGAAGGATATATGCCAAGACTTGAGTGCCAAGTGGACCTTACCCGTCCTAGTACTAAGCCATCAACAGCATCTCTCGCGCAGGACACCAGAAAAGACGGGCTGCTCGAAACAGGTTCTAGAGCTGACATATCGGTCGGTACGTCCTGCGTGCCTCCAAATTGCGATATAGCTACCTTGTACCTCAGACGAAAAAATGCGTTCTCAGCCGGGTACGTACCCGCCTCTCTAGACCCTCTCTATTCTCTTGACTACGCGTCCATTGATTGGCTTGTGTCTAAACAGAGCACTTACAGAGACATTCCGACAACGCCCGGGCTCGTCGTTCTCTTCAGCGGACAGATCGTCTACCAGTGTGTCAATCACCAGAAGGATCCCTGATATCCCCCGTTCTCTCCGCCCACGCACTCTGCGCTCTTCAAGCCATATAGTACCATGAACACTGAACCCTCACTACTACAGTACCACTAACAAGTCCCGTCAAGAGTTGCACAGCGCGGACATGACAAGGTATGTTGAGTTGAGCCAGCCACGTCACGTCACGTTGAAAGTCATTCGAATACCGTACTCAATATAGTCTTTGCGCTGGAGACTCGATTTAACTCATGCCATGCCGAAGAGTTTCGATTCCTGAGGCCTAAAACCAAGTCACGAAGGGTCGTGGCGGGAACTGTTGAATGTTTGGAAGCAAACGGGCAGTACGGAGCCCAGTCTCAAAAAAGATGCCATACGAAGAAAAGATGCAGACAGTTGTAGAAAATGACCTTCACTCGTCTCCGACTTATTCTTTCCCTATGACGAAAGACCATCAATTCCTCCACGGAAGCTCCTAGTATCTTCAACCAACCACACTCCTACTGGTCACGATCACAAAGCTTAGCTTGTAATAGTCCTTCACCAGCCTCTGGGGATGACGATTTCCGTAAGGAGACTCGCCGCGTCTCTAGGCTACAATCTCCACGACGTGAACTTTCGATTGTGCACGACTCTTACCATGGGCTGTCGAGCGATGACAGTGTCATTGACTCACAGAAAGCCTCGCTGATACGGCTTCCGTAATATCAATGCCACCCGATGCGCATGCCTTATGACTTGTCGACATGAGGGCTCGGGGTTCCTGCTCAAACACATCCACGAATTTTCGTTCCAGATTCTCGGGTTTGGAGCTAGAGGTTGTCGGAGCTTCGCATTATCTGCGGCATCTCTTGCGCGGGACCAGAGCTGCGACTTCAGGCAATGTCCCTAGGTCGCTGCCCTGTCGGTTATAGTATTCTCTCGTCTTGCGATCTCCTGCTTCACCCAGCTCTCAAGGCCACCCTTCGCAATGATTTCCTGCACATTGGGTGGTAACTCGCCCACAGACTCTGTCCACGTCTTTCCACCCTCTCCCTCTGTAACTTGGATCTGACTCTTCTTGACATCCCAGACCAATTTCCATCCAGTCCGTCTGCTCAATTGCTTCTCTGCTGGCGAAGTTGGGCCAGGCGTGGTCGAATCAAGACTTTGCTGGTCCTCTTTGTTACCCGTCGGCTCGGTGATCTCGTGGGTTGGCTGCTGCGGCTTGGCACCGTAGTTTTCTCGGAGTCGTTTGATTAGCTTTGGCACCTCAAGACCCATGAGCGCGTTGTTGATGCTGTTTCTGGAGAAGATATTGCCGAAACTACCCGCAACGACCAGCGGAATCTTCTTAGCCAATATAGCCGTGGCAGCTTGTTCTCGCGAGGAGCCACAACCAAAGTTAAAGCCTGAAACCAGGATATCACCTGCTTTCGCCAGCGACGAGAATTTGGGGTCGTAGTTCTCCATGCATACTTCTGCCATTTTCTCGACTGGGACATTGTCCTGGTACGTGTATTTCCCAGGGTAGATACCATCTGTGTTAATGTTATCCGCATCACAAAAGACGATCTCTCCCTCGACACGTTCCGGAAAGCCAGGGTAGACTTCTGTTGCTGCAGCAGAAGTTGGTTCTTCAGTCTCTGGTTGTGACTCAGCGAAATCTTTTTCCGCTGTCTCGATCATACTGTCAAGTTGTCCAATAATTTTGTCAAGAGCTTCATCGGCTGAGATCATGCGGTCTTCTTCTTGGATACCATCACCTTCACCTCGGAGGACACCAGTCCAGCCTTCGGGCTTCTCGTACCAGCCCGGTCCGCTAAGCTTGCCGCTCAGAGCGCTGGCCGCGACGACTTCCGGACTACCGAGATATGCTTTGGCATCTGTGCTGCCCATTCGACCCTTAAAGTTGCGGTTTGTAGCGCTGACGCCGACTTCGCCTGGTTCTAGAAGACCCGTGCCCAGACCGATGCAGGGACCACAGCCGGCTGGCAGAGGTTGAGCTCCTGCATCGAGCAGGGCTTGCCAATCGCCAGCATCTTCAGCAATCTGTTGTTCTGGGAGAGAAGCTGCAGCAATGTAGAATTTGACGCCATCGCTAATTTGCGGGACCTTTCCGCCATTCTTTTCTGCCGCGTCCTTGAAGACCTTCGCTGCTGCTGCCAGATCTGAGGCCCTAGAGTTGGTGCAAGAAACGAGATAGGCCTTGTCAATCTTGATGTTCTGAGACTCCAGGTCGACAAGTGGCGTTGCAACCTTGACAGAGTTCGGACCGGAAATGTAAGGAGACAAACTGTTGAGATCTAGATATAATTGCTTAGCATATTTGGCACCCTTGTCAGCGACCAAATTGTCCTCGAAGAGCTCATCGATGCGAGCATGGGTGAAACGCATGTTGCCAGCTCGTCCCTCTGAGCTATCGAGGGCGGCCATTGTCGCCTTGGACCTCAGCCAGCCTTCGAGGAGGCCATCTCGAGGAAACAGACCGCTAAGAGCTCCCCATTCTGTGGTCATGTTTGCGATTGTGAGTCTTGCATCAATGGACAGGCCACGCATGGTTTCTTCAGAACCGGTAAACTCGATGGCGTGGTTCAGCACATCGTCATTATCGAAGAGGCCGCACAAAGCGACAATGACGTCCTTGCCTGTTACACCTTGCGGTAGAGTACCCTTAAGCACGACGTTTGCGACAGGAGGAATCTGCCACCATGTTCGGCCAGTAGCCCAAATGCTAGCAGCATCGGTTCTGACAACAGGGGTGCCTAGACAACCGACGCCACCGTACATATTGGTATGAGAGTCGCTAGCAACGACCAATGTTCCTGGCCAGGCATAGCCCTCTTCAACCATGATCTGATGTCCGATACCTCTTCCTGCTGGATAAAAGTCGACAGCCTGCTTCTGGGCAAATTCCTCAATTTGGCGGTACTTGGTGAGGTTCTTTTCTGATCTGTTCTGGACGTCGTGGTCCAGGGTCATAACGACTTGTTTGGAATCACTGATCTGAGTAGCTCCTATCGACATGAACTTGAGCGCAACGGGCCATGAGTTGTCGTGAGTCATGCAATGATGAGGTGCAATGGTAACATAGTCGCCTGACCTGACGAACTTGCCGTCGGCGAGGCCAACAGCATACTTTTGTACAATCTTCTCGGTCAATGTCTGGGGTATTGGAGGAGAGGTCTTCAGAGAATTGAGGATGGCTGCTGAGGAAGGGTCCTCGAGCTGTGAGTGGAATGCATTCGGCGCCGCTGATTTCGGTATTGAGGTTCCCAGCGTTCTTCGAGGCGTGTAGTATGGTATAGTCGTCAAACTGCACAAAGCTGAAGCTCGCCTCGGTGTCAGCAATGGCCTCGTACGCAAGCTTCGCAGGACGAATCGAGATGTTGAAGCCATAATGGCTGTTTAAACTCTCCTCGAACGCTTTCTCAAAGCGCCACCTGGGCCTCCTGCCTCTCCCAGTCAAAGCCTTAAGCACGCGAAGGGCAGATATGGTGCATGTGGAAGGAGCATCTGTCGAAGAACAAAATTATTGAAACTGAAAGCACGCGCAGGAAGTCATCGACCAATCACATTCGAGGCATTTTTGGCCGCTGCTCGCCATTCCCTCTCCGACCTCGGGCCGCTCATGAGGCAACAACAGACCTCCACTTACTTGAATCCACTGGTGCTGGCTGTTGACATGAACTTCGTTCGATCCTTCCCGACGGCGACGTATATTACAGAACCGTGGTCCGAGCACAATGTGTTATGGCGCTCGTTCACGACGAGGCAGCGAAGCAAATGCATCAGGCATCGGACTCCCAAGTACGAGTACCGTACCGTCAAAACTCATCAGTGTGGCCATGCCCAGATAAGCTTAATGTCGTCTACCATCATTCGCTCGCAGGCGTGCGGCAGGCCTGTCCCGGGCTCTCCGTCAAGCCTATCTAGGCATGGTCGTATTGATGAGTTATGCAGGCCCCTAAAAATGTTCGTCCCCGGAAGGTATTTACAGCACCATCACGGCCTGGGAATGTAGGGCTGGTGGAAGTAAACCTGGGCGTTCAACTCATTGGAAGATAGACGTCCCCCAGCCTATCCCCTCGGACGCGAGAATGTTAGATTTCTGCCTAAGGCATCACGTAGTCGTGCACCTTTGGTGTATGATTACTATATAAGGGAGGTTAAGCGAATCTAACATTCTCGTGGCGGAGGGGATAATTCCGGACCGTGACGCGAGAAGTAGTTCGAAGACTTGACGACCTGACCTATGTTGCTCGAGGGACATGCTCGTACAATGTGCAGGACACTGCACGCCATACGTACATGAGCGCACCTTGTTGCGGAAATGTACGTACGTTGTCGAGGATGACAAGCCTGACACATCCGATCGAGGTGGCGGATCTCCAATCGGAGTGGCACCGTGCACCCAGCCCCTACCGATTTGGTGCCGGTTTGGCAGCCAGAAATACGTGTGGGCTGCAAGGCTGTAACCTTTCGGCGTACACATCTGCACCTAATTTCGGGCACTTGCGCCTCATGAGATCCTTCAAGCTTTGCATTCGCCTGTGCCTGACCATCCTCGACAGCGCGCGCTTCCGACCTTCACGATCTGGTGGCTGCACCCACAGTCGGCGTGTATCGAGTCGCTTCTGGCCCACCGGCCAAGGGAAGCAAGCTTCTTGCATGGTAATGACTTGCACTGGCCCGGCACCGTCGGCCGGCTAAGGAAGTGTTTTGTGAACAGGCAAGTCCGCCCAGCTTACGCGTGCTCCAAGTTCTCAGGATCGCGGCTGCCAGTTACGAAGCCGTATGACGCAGCCACTGCCACATCCACATCTAAAATGTCAACGTCAATGAGCGACAAAGGATGGGTCTGCGCCTCGATGTTCTGGTTTACCATGTCACTCTGCTCATATTCATATTGTCCGCGTCAGCAGCCAAGCTAAGTCTCGCCCATGATATTGGCTAGTTGTTCCCTGCTTGGTTCTTTTGTTTCCTAACACGTCGATCTGCTGTCTTTCGTTCAAACATCTCACGTACAACCGAGTCAGAGCAAGCGTATACAACCTACTTATCGACCTAGCTACTCTTCATCATTATGAGGGTATCATCAGTAGCCCTCGCTGCGTCGGCAGCTAGCCTCACATCCGCCATCAACCTAGCACCACGATCAGACAGTCCTCGAGTCGTTGGCCTCGACATCAAGAGGAGAGACATAGACCCAATCTCGCACGACCGAGCGAGGTTACGGAAGCGTCAGAACGTAGTACAAGAGGAATTGGACAATGAGTTGACCCTCTACTATGCCGACATAGCCCTGGGCACTCCAGCACAGCAGATCCAAGTGTCATTAGACACAGGCAGTTCAGACTTGTGGGTAAACTCAGCCAGCTCGTCAATATGTGGTTACTCGCAGAACCAGTGTCAGGGTGGCACCTACGACCAGTCTTCTTCCTCCTCAGCAAACATCATCAACAGTGGCTTCAACATTTCCTACGTCGATGGTTCAGGTGCTTCTGGCAATTATGTCGGAGATGTACTTCAATTCGGAGGCGTCACCCTGGACAATTTCCAGTTCGGTGTTGGCGAAGAGTCAAGTTCAACAATGGGTGTTTTGGGTATTGGCTACACAATTATCGAGGTGCAAGTAAATAGAGCAGGTGGTGAGGCATATCCCAACTTGCCCCAAGCTCTTTTAGACGGCGGCCATATCAACCACAACGCTTACTCTCTGTGGCTGAATGACCTGGATGCATCAACAGGTTCAATTCTCTTCGGTGGTGTGAATACCGCAAAATATGACGGCGACCTTACCACCGTTCCAGTCCTTGGTTCTTCTGATGGTACTACCGGCGGTGTCTACTACGAACTCGCCGTCGCTCTCTCAGGGCTGCAATTTGGTGGCAAGGACATGGCTGGTTCCGGCAACCTCCCCATTGCCGTTGTCTTGGATTCAGGTACCTCCCTGATGTACCTTCCAGAGGCCATTGTCGAGAACATCTACAACGAGGTTAACGTTGAGTTGTCCCAGGGTACACCTTACGCCTACTGCGAAGACGCCGATTCAGACAAGAAACTCTCCTTCTCCTTCTCAGGCGCGACGATCGAGGTACCGATGAATGAGCTTTACATCTCTGCCGGCACCGATGAACGAGGTCAGCCAGTTAGATTTCAGAACGGCAAGGAAGCATGCATCTTCGGTGTTGCACCAACGAGTGGCCACACCCCCTTGCTCGGCGACACCTTCCTCCGATCAGCATACGTCGTCTATGACCTGGAGAACAACGAGATCTCCTTAGCTCAGACCGTATTCAACTCAACTACCGACGACATCCAGGAGATAACCAGCGGTGCCTCAGCAGTGCCAGGCGCAGTTGCAGCCTCGACCACGATAAGCAGTGTGAATAACGTTGCCACGTCGGGCGGAAGGTTGGGTGGTGCAACCGCTACAGGTGGTGTAGGCGGTCTACCAACTGGTGCTGCCACCTGGAACAAGCCCGCCGCCATGCTTGGCGGTGCAGCTGTTGGTGTTGCCGGACTTGTGGCATTCTTGTAGAATTTGTTCTCAATTGGTGGATGAATCACGATTTACGACTGCATAATGGGTTTGGGCGTTTGGTCAGAATGACCGAGTACAGTATAAAGCATAGCATAGGTGGGTATCCGTACAGCAGTGTACATGTTAGACAATAGAGGACACTCAGTCCCAATCGAGCATATCATTTCAGTCATTGCCCTTCCCACCACCATCATCATCATCATCATCATGAACACGGCGTCAAAGATTCTTGAATACTTTCCTAAGAACATTTGAGGACGTCCACGAACACTCTAGATTCGAACCATGCAGCCGCATCGTAATGTCGTCGATGAAATGTTCCCACAAAGTACTAAACGCCAAATCGTTCCGCCACTCCTCCATCCACGATCTTCCGATCCGAGACTGTCAGTCGTCTCAACCCCTTCTCCTCCGCCCAAGACATCGTGCAAGAGCCCGAAACCACGCTCCGAACCTCATGGCTTACACATACACATACACATACACACTGCTCCCATTCTCCTGAGCAGGCGTTTGGCCGCTGCAAAACCCTATAGTCATACCACTCGCACCTTTCCCCGAAGGAGATCCCCGAGGAACAGCTACATCCAAATACATGCTGCATCCAGGCAAAAGCAGGCAGAAGTGACGCATCCCCACCCACCCCCAACCAAGCCAAATCAAGGCAACCCCATCCTCTTCGTTTCGCGCTCATTGAATCCCCACGCCAACTCACTCCCGTCATGCACCGTGCACCGCCTCATGTCCCGCTTATACCGCCCCATGAACGTCCCCGCGCTCGCCCGGTGCATGACGGCCGTGTTATCCCACGCCACCACGTCCCCGGCGTCCTGCCACTCCACGCTAAGGATGTATTTTTGCTGCGTGGCGTGCGCGAGCAGGCGCTCGATGAGGGCTGTCGATTGCGGCTCCGGGACGCGTTCGAAGGGCTGGGCTTCTGTCGCGGTGAAGGACGGGGTGCGCGGCACGTGGTACTCGAGGTGGTGCAGGTGGTTCGCGATGTACATGTTCCTGCGGCCTGAGGGCGCGTGGACTTGCAGGATGCTGTGGCGGCCGAAGGGGAAGGTCTCCGGGTCGATGTCTTTGAGGTAGGGGCTGTCTTTTGGGGCGGCTTTTTTGCGCGAGTGCATGAGGCTGTGGGCGCCGATGTAGTCGTTCTGTTCGAGGTCGGAGAGGAGGGAGGCGGGGAGGTCGGCGCAGGCGGTGCGGGTGTCGGCGAAGTCGGTGTTGCCGCCGTGGCCGGGGGGCGGGAGTTCGTGGGCGCGGAGGAGAGAGTAACCGGCGCGGCGGGGGTTGAAGGAGGAGTCGACGTGGAAGATGCCGTTGCCCTGGGGGTTGGATGTTAATCCATCTTTTGCTCCTGGAGGCTGTGGGAGAGGGTGATTGTTGGTCGTGGTGTCAGACGTACCATGCCCATGTGATGTCGTTTGCTGCCAATCTGCGTGAGTGATCCGTCGTCTTCCTGGTTCGAGACATCGAATAGCTCATCGAACGCAAAGCGGTTCTTGCGGCCCATAGCGATGTACGGCTTTATGTCATCGAGCTCACCGAAAAGCCTTGAGAAGGCAACGTGCCGTGCATCGTCGAGACCTGCTTGGCGGAAGACAAGCACGCCATACTGATGTTCTGGTCAGACGACAACAGAGTCATCTCTGAGATGAGGCTCCAGGCCATTTGCTAACCTTTGTAATAGCATCCTTGACTTCAGCAAATACTTCGGGATCTACGGGTTTCGAGAAGTCAATGCCCGTGATCTCCGCTCCGACGGTTGGAGCTAGGGGTGTGGCTTGGATATGCTGATAGTGGGCGTCCGTTGCATGAGGCATGGCGGTGATGTCGCTCGTCCTGACGATTGTCGGCTGAAAGCTAAGAGATTGCAATCTGGCTCAGTTGAAGATGTGTAGAGCACCTTTCAGTACCGAGGTTCGATGTGTTCGACCCAACTGAGACGAGCGAAATTATGCGGGGACTTCACAATGTGCTCGCGCAACAACGGCATACAAGGGACCAACACTTGATCTGCAGCCTAGTAAGCAGGACATTGGTAGTTGCTAGCTGGATGACTGACGAAGTGCGAGGAGGCGGTCGTAGGATTTGGAGAAGCTCCGGTTGTGGGGTATCCTCATGATAGAGGCAAGGACCGCGCGGGCACGGTAGGCCAGAAATCAGCTAGACAGCCTGCTAGGTGGGGTCCTCTGGTGTATATGGTGGCACTTCTGTCTGTACTGTGAAGAAGCTAGGACTTCCATTGTCTTGATGATACGAAAGGGGGGGCTCATCGAACGGGAATTCGTACTTCGGCAGCGTCCAATACTCGAGATTATCAAAATGGAGCCTCCGCCAATGATGTCGTACTGTGCTCATCGTAAGCCTTCTGTCACCTTCCCAGACCTGCTCAAGGTGATAATTCTTCTCCGCCTGATGTGTGGTCAACAGTATTCTGGACCCTGACGGTCTGACCACCCACTTCACTGGCTCGTGTGATCCATGAGAGTATACATTGTATTTCCTTCGGTAGTCCAGGTAAGAGTTGCTGATGATGAGCAATCTCAGCTGTTTGCATTGGAGGCGGATGTGTTTGAATATCCGCACGGCTTGCTCATCATCAACTGGTTGCACAAAATGTAGATACCTACCAGTCCAGGTCTGCCAGTAAGACGGGAACAGGCGTAGAGTCCGCAGTTTCTTGAAATAAGATAGTGCCCCAAGCATACCATAGACTTCCATATCAACATCCACTCCAGCGACAGCGGTAGGGTGCCAGAGATTGGCCAAAGCACCAGTGTTTATCTCAAGGCTATCGAGTTCAGGCACGTGCCGTGCAATCCAGCGTAAGTCGAATGGCGTGAGCCGTTCGTCTCTGTTGTGGTACTCGATCCGTAGATGCCGGATCGTCTTCGGCACAATATGCTCGATAGACAGGTATCTGCTGATGTACCTAATCTCGAGACTCTGTAGCCGAGGAAGGTGGAGATATGGTAGCCCTTCGAATTCGTGATTTCTCAGATGAGCGTGGAAGATCCTATCCATAGACGAATTCAAGCACAAACTTTCCAAGTCCCTAAGCTGGCTAACAACACTAAGCGCGGCTGAGCAGAGACCAGCACCAACAAGCGATAAGCGCCGCAACGCACTCATACAGAGAAGTGTGTTGGCGAATCCGCCAGGTATGAGATCGTCATTACTCGGTTCCTCGAGGTGTAGCTCATGTAGCGATGTGAAAACTTTCAACGGCGGGTGCTGGGCCGAAGAATCGCGAGTGTTTGTACTTCTTCCATAGCTCCAAGACACTGCCACGACCTTCTCGGGACAGTGTCCACTCCTGACCAATGGGTCACATGTGGACTTCCAACTTCGCCAATCTGAGCCCCTCCAAAAGCCGATTCGATGCTTAGTTGGACTTTCGGACAGCAAATATCCTGGTAACTGCCCGTGGCGATCGAGCGGCGAGCAGGGGCAGGCCTCAAAATTGAGATTGAACGATCGGTGTGCTAACACTCGGGGTAACAAGGCAAGCAGTGGACTCCGGCGACAGCCAACGCTGTGTTGTGGATTAGGCAGATAGGCAGACGTGCAAAACAGTATGACTTACTTTATTGTCGTAAGATTGATTAGCGATCGTAGCCCTTGTGTCACAATCCCCATGACTAGCTCATTAGAGAGATTTAGGTCCTCAACGCTAGAGCATTCCGGGACATGTTCGTCGTTCTTTATATGCTTCACGTGATAAGCGAAACTGTATGGGGCAAGGTTGAGGTTGAGCAGAATGCTGATTGTGCGCTTGTCAATTGGTCCCCAAGTAAGTCGGACATGTAGAGTGTTGAACAGGGTAGGCACGACGGCCTTTCGCAGCCGAGAGCATGTAGTGGATAAAGGGACCAAGTCACGAATGAAGCTGCCATTGTCAGTGTAGAGCAAATATACTACCTCATCAAGCAGCTCATCTGGAAGGTCCAACAAACATCGCTTGCTCGCTTGTCTGCCCATGATAAGCACATCCTTGAGAGCCAGCATGACTGCGGTGGCTAAGCGGAATTCACCAGGCCGTTGCCAGCAGCACGAAACGCGCAAACGCGTTCCAGCCACTAATTCTGACCGGGGAATTGTTTCTTGCTCGCAAGAGGCGATTCAGAAGCATGGTGCACTTGTCGCAGAGTGTCAGAGCCGATCGCAGCAGGGGATGGTGAAATAAGAAAGAATCAGAAAGACAAATGCTTCAATGGTCGGCTGCGAACTATGTAGAGGTAGCTTAGACCCCGAAGAAGGAAAGAGCTCGGCGGCGGAAGGTTACCCTGCGCCATTCGTTATTGCAGACTACCGTGGTGATCCTTGGCCTCGAGCTCTTTTGCGCTTAAAATTCCTGCCGTACAGTCGCTGTCATAAATTTGCAACACCAACGTGATTTCCCCATCAACACCGTGCTCGCGAGCGATGCTATACAACCTCTCCGTGGCGACAACGACCTGCTCTATTAAGCCATGTATGTAGAGAAATCAATCATGGCCTTTCGCATTTCTTTAAAGTTCCTAAGTTCGTCCGTCCGCCATCGTGGCTGTGACTTCAGAGGATGTGGGATGAATTTTACACGCATCCCCCCGAAAGTCGCTGCAGAGAGAGGGAGAGGGATGGAACAACCATCTACTAGTTTGATGCTTGGAAATAGGAGATTGTTTGCTAGCATGGAAGTTGGGACGTCTGTGAAAATTGTGATTTTGGCTCCGGAACGGCCGGGTACGCAAACTTATGACAACCACGATAGCTGCAGGGTCCATCTTCAGGAACCCCTTAGTATCCGTACCTCCCATACATCCCCAGTTCGCTGTAGTTCCAGAGACATATGAATAGTGTCCTGACTTCCAGAAGCGATCGACGCCAATATGGTATTATTACGAAGAAGCGACAATCGGGTTTTTCGCTGCCCTAGTCTCATCTCTGGTCTGCTTCAGAAAAGTCATCAAATTCGTGCCACCAGTCCCTTTCAGATCTCCTCGGCTCGTCGAATCATCAGAGGATGCTGACGCAATATTCTGCCGCTGCCCGGTTCCTTCGCTGCTTGGAGCTCGGGCAGGCCTGACGATATATCTTGCCACTATTTTGATATGGTTGTCTCGGAATGCAATCATGGAATTGATGGCAGCATCGAGAGCTTCCCTGACGTCGAGAGAGGCTGAAGGCGACATCGCATATTGTTGGACGTTTGCTATCGTGCTGAAGTGCTCAAGGAACTGGCGGTGTGACTCAGGCATGTACTTCCTCATCTCGTCAAGGTATGTCTGTCTCCTGTCGGTTGTTGCGCCAGCCTTCTCGCCCGTTGCGTAATGTCGCACGCCCAGGGCGATATCAAGGAACTGGATCAGCGTGCTCTGTGCGTTGCTGCCACCACTATACTGTCGCCACGAGCCTTTGCCTTCACCTTCATCATAAAAGACACCACGTGGCAAGCCAGCTTTCTCCATGCCTCGGCTTCCTGCAAGAAACGGTCTGATACGATGGTAGAAGACTGATGGGTCGCACTGCTCATGCATGCGTTGCAGTAATCTGCCGAGCTCCATGACGACTTCACTGAACGCGCTCAGGCACTTGACGACTCTGTGGTCGTCGCCCACTTCAATGGCTTCAACACATTCAAGCATCAGCTTGATAGCTGATACACCCTTAGCTTCCACAGAGACGGAGACAGCATAAAACCAAGCTTCGTCTGTCGTGCCAGTGAAGGTGTGTCGCATCACAACATTTTCAGGTTTTGTGATGTCTGCACCTTCGGCAACCAAACCGCAATTCCACAAGTTTAGACCAGGATATGTTGCAGTTGGCGGAAGACGCAAATGTTCTGCGGTTTCGAGTAATGGCAATGCGATATTAGGAGGCAGTATCTACAAAGCATTAGCTGATACATATGCGAGGATGGAGAACGAAGCGTACCTCGGTGGGCTCTTTACCACTCCAGATGTACGCATGTGTAAAGAAAGTCAGGATGACATATGCCCTTCGCCATTCTGGTATCGAGCGCAGGCGCTGCGTAGTGAGATGCGGTAGCTTCGTGATTGCATCGTAAAATGAGCCGCTCCTGATCAGACATGGGAGGTGCGAGATGATGCTCTCCCACGGAGCATAGTAGGTGTCTGGTAAGATCGCTAAAGGCTCGTCTATTGGCAAGAAGCCGTAATGTGAGATCTCGAATTGTTGCAGTATTTGATCGATGGAGTTTAACATGATGATCGATCTGCTGGTGACGGGGCTGGCTGCAGCGAAGGAAATAATGGTATGAGCGTACGGATGTAAGTATGTGTTCGCACGCTTGGTGTAAAGCACTCTTTGAGAATCGTGCGAAGGAAACAAGTATTCATCCGGTACGACAAAATGTTCTTGGCCTTTTCGATTTCGGGACCGGGTCAGCTGGTTCATTTTGATGGTGGTCCATCATGACGAGGATCACTTGGTATTGGGCAGCCGAGAATATGCTGGCGGAACCGATAACAGAAAGCTCGACTTCGTTGTCATGTCTGCTGCAGTATTGGATTGGCTGACGGCTTCTCCTTCGACCACGGTTGCGGTTATCATGGATAGCGCCGGCTGTCAGCCGGATGCGGTCCGGGTACGTGGGCCCGGAAGCGGGAAGAAGAAAAGTCGTTCAAGCCGGTTTAGCCAACTGCTCTTGGCGCTGTCATTGAGCTCCTTCGCGCTCGTTGGATGCCAGTGAGGTTAAAGTGTTGTACCTCCCTCGCGATACATTTCGTTGTAGCATCCTCACGACGCAGATACTGCACGCAATCACTTCACACTCTACTCACTCAAACGGGACCCCATCAGAGCATCATGTCGCCTTCCAAAGTGGATGCGCCAGCCTCAGTGGACGGCTACCAATTTCCAGATGATGCACATACTCTCGAATATGCTCGGTCGCAGGACGAGAAGGACGCCCTCCGCCACCTTCGGTCCCAGTATATCGTTCCGTCAAAAGCCAACTTGAAAGCAAGGAAACTTGCCAAACCAGGATTATCGGATGATGAAGGCATCTACTTTTGCGGCAATTCGCTTGGTCTGCAGCCGAAGGCGATGCAGACGTATATCCAGGCACAACTCGATACCTGGGCCTCGGTAGCAGTACAGGGTCATTTCGTCAACGTCGAAGATTCACCATTGCCTCCCTGGCAGCATTTGGCAGAGACTGCGGCGAAGTCGATGGCACGAGTAGTGGGAGCCCTTCCCGAAGAAGTTGCTGCCATGAACACATTGACCATCAATCTGCATCTCCTTATGGCTAGCTTCTATCGGCCGTCTGGGAAGAAGAGCAAGATCCTGTTGGAATGGAAGGCTTTCCCCAGTGACCACTATGCCATTGAATCGCAAATCAGACATCATGGATACGATGCCAAGGAGAATATGATCCTGCTTGAGCCTGATGATGATCACACAATATCCACAGAGAAAATCCTGAAAGCTATTGACGACAATGCTGACGAAATCGCCCTAGTACTTCTCCCTGGTGTGCAGTACTATACCGGCCAGCTATTTGAGATTCAGAAAATCACAGCTCATGCTCAATCGAAAGGACTGACCATTGGATGGGATTGTGCACATGCGGCAGGTAACGTGCCACTGAAGCTTCATGACTGGAACGTCGATTTTGCTGTGTGGTGTACATACAAGTACATGAACGCCGGCCCGGGAGCGATTGGCGGTGCTTTTGTACATCAGCGCCATGGCAAAGTCGAATATAACGAAAACGACAAGCCAATGTTCATGCCAAGGCTGGCTGGCTGGTACGGTGGTGACCAGCAAAGCAGATTTAAAATGGACAACAACTTCAGGCCCATTCCGGGCGCTGGTGGTTGGCAGTGCTCGAATCCGTCTGCCATAGACCTGGCAGCTTTGAACGCAGCGATGTCGGTGTTTGACCAGACGTCTATTGAGGATCTTCGGCAGAAATCTCTGCGGCTTACCTGCTACCTCGAGCATCTCCTTGATCAGGCGCTGCAGACATTTAGCGAAGAAGCTCCCTTCAGAGTCATTACCCCTCGAGACACCAAGCAAAGAGGAACACAGTTGTGCATATTGCTGAAAGAGGGAAAGCTAAAACCGGTATCGGTTGCGTTGGAAGATGAGGGTGTCATATGCGACAAGCGCGAACCTGGGGTTATCAGGGTAGCGCCTGTGGCGATGTACAACACCTATGAGGAGGTTTGTCACTTCGTCCAGATATTTGTCAAAGCACTTAGATAGGCCCTAAGCTGATTAAAAAAAATCCTGTTATCGGTGATGCTGCCGGATTCTGCTCGCTTCAAGGATCTGTCCAATTGAACCAATCATCTGCATTCCCCACGAAGTCCTGGCCCAAGGCAAAGAAGTTTTGCGCGAGAAAAGGGGTATCTGCATATGCATCTGGGATGGCTGTATTAAAATACGCAGAATCATTGTGGTTGCCGAACCCTGCTGTCGAAATCCCGACCCCATTGGCCGTATTGGGTGTCGTGACTGTTGATGACGATGGGTGTGGCAAAGAGTGTACTCTTGTAGGCTCTGGTAGCAGTCGCGTACTCAACACGTCGTTCTCTGGACGTGATGCAGATCTCAAGGTCAGCGTTGATCCAAATATTGATTTTGTGCCGGCATAGCTTGCAGGGTCAACAGTATTGTCAAGGATTTTCCAAAATGTTGTAAGATTGACGTGCTTAGACAGATTTGGTGAATTGTCGTAAGAGGAGGATTCATATGCTTTTGACACCGTTCGCTCGAATTCTTGTAGATCGATAGCCTAATTCGGTCAGCAACTGGAGTCTTTGAGAAAGAACAGACCATACCATTTGGTTGACGTGAGACCAATACTTCCCTAGATCTTGGACAAACCGAAGACACACCGAGAATTTAGCCCGCTTGTCGAGACGGTTCTCCTGGTCCTCTGTGTAGCTTTGCTGCATGAAGATTGTTGCGACGATGGCAATGCACTGCCCAAGGAAGGGATCACTAAATTCGAACTGCTTCTCCTTCGCGATTTCGAGAAGATGGATGATCCAGTCGGTGTGAGATGTGATCAGATCTGCCGTATGCTGCAGAAACAGCTCCGGAACCTGGTTGACACGAAATCGGCGCAAATGTACGCTGAGTAGAAGTGGGTGGTTGAGCATGCAGACAATTGCATGGTAGATGATCTGCAGGTACAGCCAAGGCGCCCAATAGTGTCGGTTAGTAGACAGAACAGATATTGGATGATCCGCGAACCCAGATGGGTTGAACCGATGTTTGTGTGGCATTTGTGACTCGAGCTCCATCTGCCGGAACATGACGCTGGAGTAAATAGATTGGCCAAACCAAGGAGGGTATTTGTCCTGCTTGCCTCGGTGATGCACATATTGCCTGACCGTATACCATACTTCGCTCATCTGAATGGCATACGCCACTACTCCCATGTCGTGCTCTCCTTCTTGCGAGTAACTGCCGTTTTGTTTGTTGTCTGAAGCCAGCATGTTCAAAGCATCGCTTGGAGGATGTCTGAGAAGAGAAACGTCAATCGAGGTGGTCATAGAGCCGAAGCTGCCGCATAGATACTGAAGCATGATGACACTCCAAAGGGCCCGGACATGCTCTTCCGTCTTCGTGGCGATGACACCCTGGCGGGCAAACACGTCAACCCTCGCACTGCGAGATATCTCACTAGCAAAAGATAAGTAGAGCCTAGCTTGCTGGGGTTTATCATCACTGAAGTCGGCCAATGCTAGCAAGCACAGGCATTGAAGCGTTGAAAGCTCAATACGACCTTCAATGATCCTCTTCATGACCAGAGACCTGGCAGACTCGAGGTACTCTGCGGACTCTGCTTGATGGTCCGCTTGTGGTCGTAGACGATGCTCAAAACGGAACGACAAGCCCACAATGCAAAGACGCACTTCAGGATCCCTCGAAGTTATATTGTTCGCGAAGTGGTCCGGCGAGAACAGTGGGAGTGGTTGGCAATGGCAGAATTGCATGTAGAGTTCGGCGGCCCTCCTTGTAACATGCGGAGTTGGAAAAGAAATATCGTTTGGAATCCCGGGGGCTATTGGATCCGGTGTGCAATGAGTGCTTGGCCGCAATTGTGCGTGCGAGGATGCCAGCGACCGCACCTGGTCCAGCACTTCTGTAACTTTGTCGTCCAGGTCCTGCACTCGATCTTCCAAAGCTGAAGCTCCATCGCTGGGTAAGTCCACGTTAGGCAAGAGTTGGTAAGACGTGGACGACTGAGTCCCTACAGCATCCTGAAGGCTGTCGAGCGATGCCGACACACGAGTGCCACCTGCATACGTGCAAGTCTGGCCCAATCTTACGCAAAGGGAGCACACGGGCTTCTCCCCCGTACACCGACCTTTCTTGCGCCGACAAGGCTCACAGGCTTCTCGGATGCGCTTTCTGACTTTCGTAGCTGGGCTTTCCATTGCCCACCGGAGTCTCAACCGTGCATTGACAACGAAACCTGCAATGTCGATGCGGTCATCGCGTCGCGAGTCGCATTATTCTGTTGCCTCTCAAACAACAGATGACTTGGTCCACTTGCAGAGACATATGAGACAGACCCTCGGGTTGACAACTGATAGCATCTGGCAAAGAAGTTTCACGACAGGACGAAAGCGACGACTCGAAAGGAAGGTGCAAAACGCGCTACGTCCGCCAAGCATTCCACTTCACGATTCATTGCACTCGTAGCCTTGCGACGCTCGATGGCCAACCGTAGTTCTGGATGACCTTACTATCCGAGCCTGCTGACTAACTACAAAAGGAGGTTTGCCGATGGCTGTGCAGGGGTACCGGGTAACATATCCGACGTCCGAACACTGGACCCAGCCCCATGGGGCCATGCTTGCTCGGGCAACATGCATGACGAGGTCCTTGCCACTGTCGGCAGCTTAGAATTTCGAAGCACATTGTGTGTCACTGACTTTCAAACAAGACAGAACTGTTCCTGTGCGCAGCTTCATCACGCTCCGTGAGAGCCCAAACTTGACACGACGCAACTTGAAGCACGGGCTACCTTGGGTTACTAACATAGCTTGCGACACCGTTCGCCTTATGACAAGCGATCACAAAAGCAATGTCCCGGTCTCTATCGAATCGATCAAAAACATGCAAGATTCTGCTGCTAGCCACGGACTGACGACAACCCCCCCTATGGCCCACGTTCAACGAGCATTGAGCTAGAGAGCACCGATCAACTATCTACAAGACAAGACCTCCAATGAACCGACTCGCAACAGCGCCAACGAAGGTGACTCAGGCCGAGGCCTGAATCAAGAGACAGTAGTGTGCTCGTGCGTCTACGACAAATGTTGTGCTCGTGTGCTGATGTGCGGTGGTCCCGGCATTAGAAGGGCAATTCTCGGCTTCAGGCTTCAATTTGCTGTACAGGCGCTGGACGGGTCGAGCGCTTCGGCGTCGACGTTGGTGACCAAAAGTCGGCAGGTCACAAAAACTTCGGTCATGCCTATGGTCGGGCCTGACCCCTTTGGCAGAAGCTGCTGATAGTTGCAGCTTGGTACTGCTGGCGGAATGCGCCTGGGTGATCAGGCATGTCCGAGTAAAGCAATCCACGCTGCTCGATCGTCGGTATAGGCTCTGTGACAGGGATGGTGACAGGAATCGCCCCAAGATCGACGGGTGGATCCAACCTATCGGCAACACTCTGCAACAAGTAATCGATCGTCAGTCATCGGTCTTTCATGCGGGAAAGGTCCGGGACTGCTATTCACAGCACAACCTTACCTTGATGATCGTCAAGTGCTGTAACACACCTGGCTGTTGAGCACAGCTCATCACGTTCAGCAGCAGAGTGCCTTCTTTCACGAGCAGTCTGAGCCCTGCCTCATCTCCATCATTCGCTGTCAAGGCCAAGAGAAGGCTCATGATAGCCAGAAACAGTGTGTATGTGGTCTGCCATGACGCTGGGCAGACTTGATGGTAGCGCAGGAAGTCGGCCGATGTTGATATTGCTCTTCTAGCCAGGTCCAATCCAGTGTTTCCATACGCTATCATGCTATCGAAAAGAGGATCCTCTTCTTCTCCTTTCACAAATGCATGGTATGGTAGAAAGCTGTGATACAGGAAGAGGCCGACCTGGAAGTAGCTCATCTGAATCTCGTGGCGAAGCCTACATGATACATCTTAGCGGGCGGACCGGACAAAAGTTACCGACCCCTTACCTGGCTATTTGTGAATCGACTTCGCCCTGAGGAAACACATTTTCAAATCTCACCAACCACCACTGCAACTGCTTCTCGAGTTCATACGTGTTGGTCACACTCGTCGCTTGTCCCTGGCGAAGCTGGTCAGACCTCACTGTAGATGTGCTAGCTTCTGCTTCGGAGAGTCGATTGATTGAAAGGATACCGAAGAGCTCGAGGTGAAGCTCGGATGCCAATGCTTCCAGAATGCGACGCTGGTTCCTCCCAAGCTGTGCAGCATCAGCAGCGATGTTCGTCGCCTCCCCCATCGAGGCCATCTCGACGAGGATCGGCTGTAGGATGAGGGGTGTACCAAGCAGGCCACAGATGTAGGTGTCGAGAAAGAGAGCAGCTTGTACCAATGCTTTAGACGAAGCTAGCGTCGGCGGCGATGATGCTGTGACAGAACTGCCTTCTGTTTGCACACCAAGCTTTGGAACTTCTGCGCTGGCCCGGGCCATATAATCATGGGCGGCTACAATCCTTGATGTTGCAACAAGAAACAGGACTATACAAAGCAAGGCCTGTAGTCGTACAGGCGTATTGACATCTAGTTCATCGATCGTCGACTTGACAAGCATGAAATGTCTGGTGCTAGGTACGGTCAGCTCTGAGGTATAGTGTGGCAACGTGTACGGACCTTTCGGTCCTTGCATGGTGGCAACCCTCTTCTAGATGGACCTCAGCACTGCAAAGGTAGCCCAGCGCAACGACTATGCGCAGGAGCATCAAGTCATCCGGTTGTTGTCTCGAGCCGGACCAATCTGCAGTGCTGCGTATCTTCTCAAGTATGTTGATACACTGTGGATCCGGCACGATACTGCTAAGCGGATAGATGTTGTCCATAGCCGCCCTTGTCAGCCTGCGCATACGATCATAGGACGGCAACGCCGGCGATAGTTGCCTGTCACCAATACGGACAGGCACCGGCTTGTTGAAGAGGTCTTCGATGATGTTGTGCGGAGCACGGGCCAGAAGCGCAGGGTATTGTAAGGAGAGATTCTCAAAAGTTTTCTGCACGAGGGCTTTGAGGAACCCGATCCCAAAGTCGAACACCTTCTCGTCAGACTGGATTGTTGAGGATGTTGCAGGGTTGCTCGCCGCGACTGACCCAGGAAGTGGGTGGCCTGAGCTGGGTGACGCCGGGCTCTCAACTTTGAGACGTTCACGAGAGGTACTAGGTTCGCCATGTTCGGGAGTCGATACGTGGTGTGGGATCTGGCTAAGGACAGGTGCTGTCGGTTCGGACTCGTACTTGGAGGGTCGCTGAAAGACTTCGGCTTCGACAGGCGAATCGGTGTATGTACAAACTATCCAAGGGCGTCAGCGACACACAACCTGGACAGGACACGGCTGGCTGTCGTTACCAATGTCAGCATCAGAACAGGGTCTGCACGGCGTACCACCGTCACACAGTCGTCGTTGTTCACGACAAGATATGCAAGCGCGGTCCATTCGTGACCGGCAGAGGGCTTGGTTCAGTGTTTTCTTTCGCGGTGGCAGACTGCTTGGGTGGCGGCTCCTGCAAGTTCTTGGACTGGATGATCAGAAGCTTGCACACCTGCAAAACTTGTCAAAGAATGAAGCAGCAATAGTCTTTGAAAGATCTGAACGCTGTGGCGAGAATCACCCATGCCACGAGTGTCTCCAATCAGGCGAGACGTGGTCGTGGGGTGCGGTATCCATGAACGTGCATATTCATCTTTGCGCACATGGCATATGACTCGCCACTTGAGGGCTCTAAGCAGGCCCTACATGTGAGATGGATGTGACGAGCAGGTATAGCTACTGTATCTGCTCCTTCTGATCCTAGATAATCGCCCTTGGGCGCCGCCTGGTGGTCAAGGAACGAGAAGGGGTGAAGAGTTAAGCATATGGCTGACGTGCATAGTTCTTTCTAATTCATGTACGGGAGTCCGCGATGCAAGTGCGACGCGCGCAGCGAACACATCCATCCAACTCTTTGCTTGCAGCCACCCTCCTCAGGACATGAAAATCGATTATGGCCAGGTATTCGCAGTTTGATGGCTCGATGGACGGTAGCGCAGGAGACTTGTCGTTACCTCGGCATACATGGACAGACGGACTACGCAAATTCTCGCGTGGTACAGTGCATCATGGTGGTCCTTCCAGGCTCCGTCTGAACTCTGGACGGTGGTACGGGCTAGGCCCGTATCTGGTCCGTGGTAAAGAGGTACTCCAGCAGTAGCATTCGCTTGACGTCCGGGGAAGTGAGTATAAGAGCAGTTGCGCCTGAAAGCTTCACACAGCAAAGCCGAATTGGGTCCATTCGAGAGTGCCTGCTGGAAGGGCTGATGGGTTACTGCAGTGGCTCGAGGAGGCGCATTATAAGAAAAAGAAATTGGTATGATCAGGAGTGAACCCCGGAGCGTCTTGCTGCTAACGCCACTTGGGGGAGTAGTGTGGCGCGGACCACAAGTGGCACATTTGCAACATCAAAGTCTGCTAGTACTCGAGTACCCACGCTCAACCTTAACGAACTGATACCTTTGGCTCGTACATTTAGCCGGACTCAAAAGTTCTTCACGGAGCAGGATTGGTAAGCTCACAATCTACGTACCGGTACACTATCCGACATAGATAACAGAGGATTGTGAGACAATCCGAGAAAGAGGTAGATAATCCGAGAAAGTGGTAGACGCTCGGCGAAAGTGGTAACAGTGTGCATCTACACTTTGTGTACGAATTGATCACGCCGATCAGCAGTCTCGGACCGCGGCCCCGGGCTCTTGATGATCAAGGGTACTTGTAAGGACGGCTATGAGTACAAGAAACGCAAACTAGATGGACCTGGTCTCGACAATTTTGAAGTGGGCTTTAAGGTCATGGCACAACCCCAACCAGTGGTGCGGAGAATCAATTCCGCCAGCCACCCGCAGCTGTTGGTCGATCACAATGCGTTCGGAAGATGCGGGATTTGTCGGCATGTCATCAAGGTGTATTTATGCACATGGCATTTGCGATTTGGCGTTTTGCGATCTGGCGGTTTGCGATCTGGCGGTTTTCGAGCAGGCAGAACTACTTCTTCGTAGGCTCGCCACCTCATATCACCCGAGTAGCCCTGGTCCGCTAGTTCCTAGCATGTGGTCTTTAAATGAGCGCCCTCAATGAGGCAGGTACTATACGTACTTTAGCGAGGGTATACGAAGTCTTGGTCAGTCATGGACACTGATTTGTTGAAAAAGGTCCTATCGATTCCATACAGTGCAGGTACATATCTGCTAGCGGCCCACTGCCATGTTTTACCGTAGCACCTCAGAAAATGTCCTTCTGCGGGTCTCGTCCATTCGGCTGGGTGGCCTCGCGAAGCACCTCAAGACTTCGCTGATGTTCGGTCGGTGAGAAGCTGTGGCGACGCGCTGTATAGTGAATTGAGGAGCAAAGAACCTGCAAATGTCGCCACTTCACCTACTCTTGCAGCAGACAAGAATTAGAACGTGGCTGGTGCTACGGTGGGGATTACAACCAAATATTACCAGCCACATTTGCTTGGCCGGGACGGGCGGGAGAATGGACAACTGCACCGTCGTTCCGTTCGTAAGCGGCATCAGCCAACAACGCAACAAATCGGGAGAATTTTGGCCACGATTTGCCTCCATCCCTTCTTTCTCGGGTGGTTGAGCTTAAGTAATATCGGACCGGTCTCGGCTTCAAGCAGTCAGCTCAATTACTAGCGGCTCGTTATAGCATGCTGTCTAGGACTAGGAATTTGCCGTGCTCATTCCGACTGGTTAGTCCGCCGTGACATGAGGGGTAAGAGTAGTAGGTTGACTCGTCGCCGAGCATGAGGCGATGAAGCATTGAAGCTGGTGTTATGGATTGCATCGCATGAAAGTCGTGATGCTGATACAAGGAAACTACTTCGCAGGCACCTCAGAGTTGCAGCTCTGACTGCCCACAAGGAGTTCAAAATTCAATAAGCTCCACTCTTCCCGAAGCCATTCAGCGCTGCAACGCGAGGCTAAGAAGCTCAAGTCCTATCCTGTGTTTGGCTACATCAGAGATTTGGCAAGACACACATCGTTCAGGTGGCTCCAGCCGCCGCCTCTGTTACCGTACTTCACTCCCCACTTGGTCGAGTGCTGGTTCTTTGGTGAGTATGAACCTTAAATTTGTATGGCGCGACGATGGCAAGGTTTAAGGTTCGTATTCACCAAAGAACAAGCCTTCAACCAAGTGAACAAGCGTTATCAGCTCCATCTTCTCGTTTTTCGTATCCCAGGTCCTCCGCTCCACGAGTAGTCGCCTCTAGCGCATCACAGCACGAGAATAACGAGGCAGGCGCGGTGTGCCGGTGTTCCCCATTCCTTTCAGTCTTTCTGTGACTCGGAAGACTAAGAAAGACCATTAGCCATGCGACGCGCGTGTCGAAAAGTGTTGACGCTCGATCCAGAAAGGTTCTCTGGGAAGCCAGACCTCCTTTTAAATGATGCCGTGGGGCTCGAGTGATTGCCATTGGCGTTTGCCTCTCATTCAAGATCTTCTCAATTCTGTTATACTTCTCTAAGCTCTTTCTTCCAGCTTCCACACGGTAGATAAACATGGCTGTCCAAGGTGGAGATGACTCGTTGTCTCTGTATGCATGCAGGAGAGGTGTCCTCCCCTCTGGTGCTGTATCTGAAGCAACTCAGCCATACAAGGGTAGTTGGTTCTTATCTGGGTCCCATTGGTGATATATTGTTGACCAGTACTAGCCGCACTAGCTCCATTGAACGCACCTCCATCTGTTGCAGGTAGTGTTGGCATCTCAAATGGCTCCTTCCAGCGCTGTTCATCCATCTCGTACTCGATTCCTCAGCTGTTGGGAGTTCGTCTGCTTCAACTTTGCACATCCTTTATCCGCCTACCTCTTTCGATATCACATCAGCCCGCTGAACAGGTCATCGATGGTATCTTTCGGTTTCTTCTTCTTTTTCGCCTTTCCTTCTGATTGGTCTTCGCTAGGTCCTTCGGTGATCGCCGACTTGCTTCTCTTGGTAGGCTCTGCCCCTTTACTGGCGGTGAGCGTGGTCTTAATCCCCTGCTTGTTGACTAGTTGTTTCTGCTGCTGCTGCTGCTGCTCTTCTATGCCACCTGGTCCGGGAATGATCTCCTCGTTCATGGCAGCTGGGGCACCGATTTCGTCTCCATCACCAGATTCGTAAACACGTTCGATAACCTCCCCCTGGTCTTCACCCGTGATTCTCGTGCTCGTTCCCACCAACAACTGGGCCCCCTTGCCAGACATTCCTTGCCCGAGTTCTGCGTCACTCCCTGCCATTCTATACCCTCGGACTTGTGCTTCCCCAACTTCCTCTTCTGCTCTCCTCGGGAGCCCAGCACCGTACTCCCCAGCAGCTATCTCGGTCAATAGTGCAAAAAGCACAACCCCCAAATTCGCGAACTGAGAATCCCCAACTAACCCACTAAAGCTTACATAGCAGACCGGCACAAGCGTCTCCCGGATATGTTCCTGCAACACCTCCCCTCTCCCTCTCAGCTGACTTTCAAGCTCAAACCTCCACCGTACCTTCTCCGGAGTCTTTGCCGTCTCTCGCGACAAGGTCTCGAGCTGAAGCAGAGTCTCAAGTAGACGCCTCAGTGACGAGCGGAGCAGACATAGGTGCTTGAAGAAGGGTTGAGCGCGATGCTGGTTCTTGTTCCGACGGTGTATGAGGTCGAGTAGGAGTACGCGTTTCTGCAGGGTGGAGATGGTTGTAGATTGCGTGGGTGACGCTGGCCCTTCTGTACTGGTAGTGGTTGTCGCGTGTTGATGACGGGCAATGTCGAAGTTCAAGGGCTTCTGTGGCCTGCGGAGGGAGGTATGCTTCTTGTTGCTTTTCGTGCTTGCATAGGGAGGAGCCTGTCGGCCGTGTACCGTGGTTGTTGTTGGCATCTTGCTGCCGCCTAGGAACTGCTTCAGCCAGTCCTCCAAGAAAAGTTCAGGTCCTCGAACCACTACACGACCTGTCTCGTCGTAGTTAATGTGAGCTTGCGTACTATACCGTAGTATCCGCGGTCTTATGTGCAGCTAAGTCAAGCTTTGACCAGAGAGGTATCCGTGCTCGGCGCTCGAGCAGCACCGTATAGGAAGGTGCTGAGCCCCGTGTAGTACAGCTATGTACAGACGGAGATCAGCGCCCACTATATTGTTTGCAGTCGTGTAAGCTGTAGAACCGTTTCCGACAAGGTGATGAGAGTGGTCCTCGCGTCGAAGGAGATGTAAGAGGTGGCGACGAGCGAGAGTCCTGAAAAACATAGACTGCCAGATGTACTTCAATGTTTCTATTGGTGTCAATGTAATCTGAGTGTTAAGGACACGAGTAAAGTGTTCCCTTGTCAGTGTGAGTTCTTGTGATGTAAACAAACGGAGGTGGACGAAGGATGGAGATACAGTATTGGAGACCAAGATCCTTGTCGTCGCCAAGCCCTCGTCGACCCAGCCCTTCCACCTTTGACTCCAAACAATGGTGCTCTTCTTCCATGCTCAGGATGTGTCGTGCAGCCACTGAATCCATCTAGTCGACTCCATACTATACTAGTACCTCTTGCCCCTCGCTATCTTTTACGGTACTGGTCAAAAAGGTGTTCCGGATATACTGGTCTCGGCTGTGTCCAGCATCGCTCTCCCCACTTAACCTCCGCCGCAGCACGACCATGGAATCCGTATCCTATCACAACAAGACTTTCGCCTCAACGGCGAACAGTGCCAACGGCGAAGTGTCTTCCTCCACCATCTTCCACTACCACCAATCCCACAATGATCCTAGAATAGTTTGGGCGGAGTACACCGGCGGATCTATATCAAAGGGCTTCCTGTTAGCCACTATCCAGCCGGATCACACCCTAGATGCAAGGTACGAGCATGTCAACACCAAAGGAGAGCTTATGACTGGGAAGTGTCAAAGCACTCCGGAGCTGCTAGGAGACGGAAGAATAAGGTTACACGAGAAGTGGGAGTGGACGAGCGGCGACGAATCGACTGGTGAGAGTACAGTCGAGGAGCTTGAGATCAAAGTTCATCCGCAAGCATGAATACAAGCCGCGTAGGAAAACAAGGTTTCGTATTGACATCTACTTCGCCCTTGTCTTGCGTACATTGTGATGTTTTGAATCCTTCTCTTCCATTTATCTCGACATGTGGTTGACACCAGTCCTGGATCGAACAACTCTTCCCTCTTCTATGTCCTTCTTGTAGTAGTGATAGCGTTGAGCATTGACTGCACAGTCCAGCAAATATTAGGCGCAGTGTTCCTGTTGGAGACGTGCTGAGTCGACAGACGTGCCTGTTTTGGGGGTATATTGATATATGTACGCTTAGCCGTTTGATGTGAAAGCATGCCGTGAAAGCTCATGAACTCGTTCCTGCGTACCAGTCCGCCACCATGATATCGATCAAGATAGTGTCAATGTGACCAATGGACACAAGGCAAGAGATTCAATCAAGATCTTCACCGCCAGAGTAAGAAGCAAGATGGTAACCAGATCAGGCACGAAGTCCCTGGAAAGATCGTGACAGATAGATGGAAGGGTCGTATCCCATAGTGCTGACTGGAGGTCGAACTGGTCGACTGCCAAATTGTGGAGGTCCAATGTAATCATTTGGGGTGATGGCAATGTCTGGTGCTCTGAAGGCAGATGCTGGAAGAGGGCCTCTGTAGCCGGAGCCAGAGACATTGCGCGTCGGAGTGATATCTTGTGCCATCTGACCAGGGAAAGAAGCTAGCTCCGACTCAGCGCCTGGAGTGCCTCGGTCGAATTGAGAGAACTGTCTTCGCTGTCGCTCACGATAGGCTTGGCCTTCTCGGGGAGCGTAGAGACCTGGAGCAGATATGTCAGCAATTGTGTTTGAGAAGAAGGTAAGCGATCGACGCATAGGATGTGTGTGCTCACAGGTTGGTGACGGTGACTGAGGGGAAGGAGGAAGATATGGGTTGTCCTCGTGCTGGACTTGGTGTTCGATGAGAGCGAGAGCTCTATTGAATGCGACTGCACCACGGGAATGCACAGGCTTCGTGTAGAAACCACCAGCTCTCTGGTTCCGCGGGGCGGGGATCATGCTGGGACCATGGTTTGGGATGAAGCTTCCTGGGCTGGTTACGGGAGATTCAGGAAGATACAGACCAACGTGTTCGGCGTTATCGCATGAACGCTTCAACTTGGCGTGGTTGTCGGGTTTAGGAAATGCCTCTTCGGTTCCAGCATCAGGCCCATTGCCAGTGCGGTAGAGCTGAGTAGAGTCAGTATGTATAACCACCAACACTGAGCAAGACATACCTTGGGACGGAAAGCTGGTCGCTCAAGCATAACAGAAGAGTTTCGGAACTTCTGAATCAAACAATCTCGACCTTGGATGGCTGGCAGGTGGTCAGTTACCGGTACCGAGCAAGAGCAGCGATATGACTTACTTGCGTAGGAGATCTCAGCGACCTTGTCGGACTGGAAAAGGTTCCACTTCTGACCAGCGCGAGCCTTGGCGAATGGGACAATCGACACAGGGTCGACGAAGTTGATGAAGGCATACCCGACATTGCAGTTGTTGGCAAAGTCAATTCGTAGATACATGAAGTCGTAGAGACCGAACGAAGTCTCATCGAGCAACTTCTTTAACCCTGCTTGGTCAACTCGATTTGGGATGTTTCGTAGCATGATCTGATCGAGGTTAGCAGTCGAAGCGACAGGAGTATAGAATGACTCACAGTGGTGCGAACATCCTGTCCAAGCATGATCTTCATGATGTCGACAGCGTTGGCGTTGGTGTTTCCGTTGACGCCCTTCGGTGTCCCTGGGTGCAGGAAGGCCATGACACTTCGAACATGGTCGTCGTTATTGGTAGCTGGGCTTGGAGGAGCAGCTAGGCCACGGAGTTCAGAGGATCGAACAATGTCTGGAGTATATGGCAAGAGGGTGATGCGGTAGCCCTATCACTGTTAGTATACGGGAACGGAAAGGTGTAAGGTAGACGCACCGAAAGTAGAGCCATAGACAACTGCCATACGTCGGTTTTAGAATCAGACCATTCCACACGGAAGGACATGGTGGCACCCAGCAAGGGTCGAATTGCGCGGAATGCTTTGACGGTGCCACAGGCTCGGCAAGCTCGGAGAACGTCGTCAACAGTAACGTGAGAGGCACCACTACTGACATCGACGATGCTGACGATGTATTCAGCAACGTGGTCAGAAACCGTAGCAAGCGGCATGCCGTGCATTCGAGCAATGTCCTTGGGCAGAAGCTTGTAGCATTGCACGGGCTGGTTGTGGAAGATGAAGTTCACCGTCAAGAATAGAGCTTGTTTGGCTTCCTCATGGTCAGTGAACTCCACGGAGAAGAGACCCTTGCTAAGCTCTTGTGCGTTGATATTAACGATAGAGCTGAAGTTCTATTGATTGTTAGCTACTAGACTTAGGTAAGGAACCGTAGTGACTGACCTTGTAAGAGACTGCGACCAACTCGAACATGGAGCTGACCGAAGGGCCACGGACGTTAGCGACCAGAAATGCTCGTGTGACATCGTCATCGCATGTGAAATGTCCGAACTCGTGGGTAGGAGCTCGCTGGCTTGCAACAGGTCTGGCAGCTGGGCCGGATCCGATAACACCTGGGTTCGGCTGTGCGGCAGAGGTCAGATCAACACCACCAAGGGTAGAGACAGGGCTGTGCGATGGTGTGGAAGACTCAGGGTCCGAGTCAATCAGGAGCTCTCTTACTGCAAGATTTCCTTGTCGATCTTGAGCACCAACTTGAGCGTTGGGTGCATTGATGGTGAATGTGGTGTTATTTGCACCTGGGGTGAAGTCTTCAGCGGTCGGGGATAGCCGAGCTGGAATAGCAACGGGAGCGACAGAGAGGTTGCGTCGTGTAGCTAGACTTCTAGTCGAAGCATTGCTGCTGTATCGCGGTCAGACTCGATACCAAAGCATGGCACAATAACTTACCTGGCAAGATCAAGCTTCGGGATGCCTGTATCATTGTCGAAATCGTCATGTCCCGTGTCTGGAGACATGAAAGTCGCCATTGTTGAAGGTGTTGCACCATGAGTTCGTGTGCCTCCAGACGGAGGGCTTGATGAGATGTTGACGACCGGAATATTTGCAGCCATAATAGGTAGCTTCTGCAATTGCCAACAAGTTAGCAGGCTGGGGTTCTGAGGTATGACAGCTGAGAGAGTAGGATCTCAAGCTCGTGATCAGGTACTCTAGAGGCTGATTGCTGTCAATATGGTGTTGGTCTGAGACCTCGGAATTTACTGTACAAAGACAGTGGACAAAGTGCGACTTACTCTGGACGATTGGATGCTTTCAAAGACTGTCAAAAGGATGTCCTCAAGAAGGAGCTGTGCAATGGTATGCGGCTGAGTTGATAGGGTAAGGACTGAAAGCCACAAGTTGGGTGATAGAAGTGGTTCAAGATGTGCGGTAGAGGAACTGTGTGGGGCAAGATAGGTAGGGAAGAGGAAAAGGTTGGAGGAAAAGATGAAGACTAGAAAGAGGAAGGTGGGCTACTCGAGCCTCGAGGTAGGCAAGGCACCTGCTCCTTCCGCGTGGTTCATTTGCACATTTCGAAGACCCCAGGAAGGTAGTCCCGTCAGAATTGTCATCCAGACTCCATACAGTCGAACCTTATTGCTGTCACTTGGGGGTGGAATATATATGTTCCTGCTGCTGGACCAATGAAGAGGAAAGCAATAAGTCAGCGGAACTTCTTGGAAGATTTCCACGCAACTTCACTGGCCGGAAAGTCATTGCAACCAGCCTCTTTGTCTCAGAGATGAGGTGTGGTGCTCAGTCTCGCCAAGTACTAGACCTCTTTAGGCTAGGCACTAGGAGGCGGCGGTGAGGCAGGGGACCGAGCAGTGTTGTGAAGGTCTGGAGAGCACCAAATGATCTCACAGTGAGGGCATCGACTTTTTGAAGCAAAAGTGATTCTGGGACCGGCGCGTCCTCCGCGCCGCACGACACGCGTCGAAATTAGTTTCCCTTATGGCTCTTCGAGGCTTCCATCCCGGGCAATCCGTGCTGAGCAACGCGAAGTTCCATAGCGTAGGTAGACTCAGTAGTCGTGCAAATGGGACTCCTGCTGGTAGTAGGGCCTGATAATCATCAAAGCAGAGCCGAATTCCGCACAGACCTCAGAAACGGGTGAAGCAGACGCGTCCGTGTGCATGGCATGCCGCCATATCGCGAGGTGCAATTGCAGGACTTCGATCTGTGTTATACATGAGACTGACAAGCAAAGACCTCTAATAGATCATTGTCGATGGCTGTGCTTAGGTTCCGGCGATTGCTATTCCATGCAAAGTAATACAGAGAAGAAGAGAGGATAGGAAGGCGGAAGCACAGAATCTCGACAAGGAGGAGCGGAAGCTCCGACAGCGCCAGCGACATTAGCGCCTTGGCAGCGAGGATAGGTTCGTCGACAACGTCGTCTCATGCTCAAGTTACCTGGCAGCGTTTGCACTGCGACGTGTGCTTGCGACACTTGAGACAGCGACACAGTTTGACACATTGAGTAGTGAAATCGCGCTAGCGTTCGGAGGCAACAGCGACCTCTGGCCATCAACTCAGGTTTCCTCAAAAGCAGCGTCGCATACGCAACGACTCGTCGCTCACCCTGTGTTCATTCTCTAGCTGGACTATCAGAAGTTCATGCTTCTGATACAACGGGATCCTTTCAATTGCCGTGCAAGGAGGTTCTTCGCGTTTGCCAAGGACTAAGGTGCCAACAGCATGCCGTCAGTCGCACGGTTTCGCAATGATCCCCCCACGGTCCTCAAACAGATAGCAGTATCAACATCCGATGATGACTACGTCGATCAGTTGATCCCATCGATACGCGAATTCAGTCATGGCAATCGTACAACTCACCTGCTCCACGAGTTGCAAAACTTCGCTGCAGAGAAGGAGACTGAGATCGAGCGACAATGCAATGCGAACCATCAAGGCTTTGTCGATTCCGTGAACCAGCTTCTGCGAATCCGAGAAGGTACTGTCCACTTGACGAATGAGATCTTGCAACTCAACCAGGAGATTCAAGCCAGCACAGAGAAGCTTGTCGACCAGAAGAAAGCCCTAGTCGAATCACGTGGCGTCCGTCAGAACATTGATGAGGCAAAACATGCATTGAAGGATTGCCTCGAGGTGCTCAGGTTAGCGAATCAGGTGGAGGAGCTTCTTAACCAGAAGAAGTACTATGCGGCCCTACGAGCATTGGATGAACTGCAGAATGTCCACCTTTCCGCAGTCACCCAGTATAGACTGAGTGAGATCATTCAAAAATCGGTACCGGCTACTCAGAAAAAGATTGCGGAGACTGTCATGACCGATCTCAATACGTGGCTATTCCGCGTCCGCGAAATGTCTCAATATCTAGGAGAGCTGTCCTTCTACCACACCAACCTCCGTAAAGACCGGCTTCGAGAGAGAACCGAGGCTAATGACTATCTTGGCAATTTCAAGCTGAATTCTGCCATCGAGCTCGTCGCCGACGAACATGAGGAGTTCGACATTTTGCACACTGATGAGCTTGACGTTGAGTTTACACCTTTATTCGAGGCTTTGCACATCCACCAGACACTGAACCAAATGGACAAATTTCGTGCGGAGTTCGCAAGGAATCGCAGGACGCAGAAGGACTTGCTACTGAACGTTACCTCGCTCACATTGACCGACGATGAGCTCGCTGGCCTGCATACCCTCCTTGAAGATATTGCCGGCTTTGCCATCATGGAGCGAGCAACGATGAGGAAAGTCCCTGATCTCCGCACAAATGCAGATGTGGAAGAGCTCTGGGATTCCTTGAACCAGACAGCCATCTCGCACATTACGAAAGCACTTCCAGCCGTCGACAATGCAGAACATCTACTGAAAATCAAGGAATTAGTCGTGGCCTACATTCAAACAATGTCCGGATACAACTTCAACACAAGCCATATGACCAACCTGCTTCTCACTCTCTTCGAGAAATACACCGATCTGCTCAATCAACGATTCTCCGAAGATTTTTTGGAGATCGTGAGTACGGACGATTACATGCCAATGCCCATTCAGAATAGTGAAGAGTTTGAAAAAGTGGTCAACGTTTCGTGGTACACCCCAGATCAGCCCGTATCGCAGATTCGCTTCCCCACCGTCTTCCCGTTCAGCCAGATGTACCCTCTCTGCTGCATCAACATTAGGAACTTCTTGAACCAGTTCTATTTCTTCGCTGACGACTCCTTCCCAAACACGAGCATTATCGACAGCAAACTTCTAGCCAGCCTGGATGATCTTTTGACTTCTAAAGTCTGCAACAGTCTCATTGCTCGTCTCAGCTCACAGTATCTGGGTCAAGTGGTTCAGATCCTGATTAACCTCGACCATTTCGAGATTGCTTGCCACGAGCTCGAGACCCTCCTCATACAAGCTCGTAGATCAAACACGACACCACTGCCCATGACATCTTCAGCGGGTCGGCCAATATCTATGCCATTGTCCGCTGCAAGCGGTACAATGTCATCCAGCATTCATCTCAATGCAACAACACAGTTCACCACACACAAAAAGACTGCGGAAAATCGCATCTTCGAGCTAGTCAACAGCAAAGTCAGCGACTTGATTGAAACCTCCGACTACGACTGGTTGACCCACGCACCACCTGCCGAAGAAAGCGAATACATCACAGCGTTGACACAATACCTCTCCAACATTATGAACTCGGTCCTGTTATCTTTGCCTAACGAGCTCAAGAATCTGATGCTTTTTAATGCCATTTCTCACACAGCAAGCAGTATATTAGCACTACCACTGTCCGATTCTGTGTCCCGGATCACAACATCGGCAGTGGCACAGCTACGCCTAGACGTGAGCGAGTTAATCCGCTACGTCGAAACACTGCCAACTGCACCCATTCTGCTCGAGTCCTTGGATGAATTGATACAAACCGTGGCCCTGATGGAGACAGACTCTCCAGAGGAATTCTACGACATTAGTCTGAGGAACAAGAAGTATAGGAATGTCGATCCGATGAAAGGACCTGTGCTGCTAGAGAAGGTGGTCAAGGATGCGCCTGCGCCTCTTGGGTTTCAAGGCAGGAAGAGTGGAGGTGCCGATGCTGGCAACAGAGTCAGTGGTGGAGCGACAGGAGCAACCGCAGCTAGTATTGGTAGAGCTGCTGGCATGGCAGCGGGTTTCAGAGATAGGTTCATGCACAATCGGTAGATACGAAACCGTATTGGCATGGCGCAAAGGGCTCTGCAAGACATAGATTGGCGTTTGCTGAACACATAGGAGTAGTGGAAATGAATCAAGAGCAATAAATCTATAGTATCTCGGAATTCCTTGTCGTTGTCCTTTCTCATAGGGTGTGTCGAGAAGTGTCCCAGGCGGCTGGGTCTCCAGAGATGGCGCGGCCCGCGGTGCGAGATCAACGTGTCCGGTTGCAGTTAGTTGTTCTTGGCTATCGTTACGGGCTATACTTTATCTTTTTTTAATCGCAATCAGTACCACGCTGCTCGTAGCGATAGCAGAATGATGGTTATAAGGTTTGTTATATATAATAATGCGTGGTTGTTGAGGTATCGTCGTCGACAAGTAATTGTAGTTGGTTTGATCTCGTGGGGCGTGCGCGGGTCTGTGCCTCGCTAGCAAAGCCTACCCGACGTCAGAAATTAGGCAGTTACGTCAGGCCCAACTTGAAGTTGTCAACAAAGAAATCGTAGACTCGACACATTGATAACGGCAACGACACCCTACGTTCGCAATGATAGACTACGTACAATAGATTGCTCATTTCCTCTCTTCTCTACAGTTTCTTGGGTCGCATAGTTCTCTGGACCGGTGAAAAGTCGCAATTATGCCGTCGTTACTAGTCACAGGTACCGCGCAGGCTTTAGTCCTAGGATCAATCTCAAACATTCTCGCCCAGTTCATCACAGCGCAGCAAGCGAATGTTCGTCTAATCCTCTCTGAATTGCTGTCCTCCCCTTACTATCTACAGAGACCTTTCCACTTCGACCTTCGCACCTTCGCCTTCTTCCTCACCTGGACACTGGTGTCTTGTCCACCCAACATCCTCTGGCAAATCTACCTCGAACAGACATACCCGGCCAATAAAGTCGATCCCCGAGCACAAGGTGTAGGACAAGGCAAGCCACAAGCAGGGGGTCCTGGACGGCAGAGACTCAGTAAGACCAACACTACGAAGAAGTTCCTGCTTGACCAATCGATCGGGGCGACGGCCAATACGGTCGGGTATATTGCTGCGCTTGCTGCATTTCGAGGGAGAGACGGCGCTGGTATTCTGGGAGATGTACAGAAGGTATGTATAGTATCCATGTCAGGCAATATGTGAGGCTGGGGGGTTATGTGCTGACCAAGCGACACTGATAGGACTTCTGGCCGATTATGCAGGCAGGCTGGAAGGTCTGGCCTCTTGTTGCATTGCTGAGCTTCACCGTCATTCCACTCGAGAAGCGCACGCTTTTTGGTTCGAGCATTGGATTGTGAGCAGCCTCGAGCCTTGTGACACTGGGTACTGACAGCTTCCAGGTTTTGGGGTATCTATATGAGCATGTTGGCCGCGCAATAGACAGGAGAAATGAAATAGCTCCCTGGAGATCATGGCTCAGCTGAGCCTATTGACCGTCTTGCTAGTCGCATCGTAATGGTGGAGCAACTATGTCCTTAATGCCGATCAAGCGGCTGGGATTGTTGCTGCATAATAGCAACCTCAGCACGGGGATTTTGCATCCTGTATGTAGGCTGGCGACGCAGGTGCATGAGAGCGTCAAGATTCATCCCAAGTTTATTGGTTTCCTCTTACCGTGCCGAAATCACCACGCCACTTCTGGGCTTCTGCGGACCTTCAATAGCCTTGAGAACAATCCGGGCTCGTTCTCAATGCAGTGTCTCGGGACGCTACTAATCCGGCGCCCCAAAGTTGGCTCAAGCGTGCACAACAACGTCTAAAACGTGGAAGATAAGGCGCGCCAGGACGCGACAACACATTGTCAAGGCTGTCCATAATCTCGCCAAATATTCTAGTCGTGGGAAAGTGGTCTGGCACTTTCCACAACGGCCCGGCTGCGAGGTGGTCGACTCGTCTTGCCAGCACTGGCAGCGTCTAACGAGTCTAAGCCAATCGTGTACGTAGGCTTTCTCGATTAGGAAGCGGTGCATGGTCGCCACTTCCTGGCCACCCTAAAGAGATACGCTTGCAAGCGCATTCGGGAGTTGATCATGTTTAAGACATCTAACCACTACTGACGCATCGACTGACTCTGTCTTTGCCACCGAAAGTACGCCGTGCCGTGCAGCTCAATCCAGGCTACTGTGCGCGATGAGAACGTACAAGGCAATTTAATGTGCGTGCGTTCTTCCTGCATAGCCTGGAGGAATATGGCTGAGCGCTTCCAACTTCATCATCGGTCATTCAAGCGCCAATCACCCCGTGGCACCCGCCTATTATTAGCTTGCATTTGGCCTCCACGGGGCGTGGACCATCCTGAACGGCCTTTCCTACTTTGTAACCGTGGTCGTTTCGCTTACCAGCTTATCCCTGCCCAAATCGAAAGTCGTCTTGATATGCCAGCCTTCTCAAGCAAGACATATCCACATCGATCATGCTGTTTGAAGCTATCTCCTTCTCGTCGCACCATTGTGTTCCTTTGCCGTGGTGGTCATATCATGGCTCGTGGATATTGTCAGTATACCATAGACGGTAGCAGACTCGAGCATAGATGGTGACCTCTGGGCGTCAATTTGCACCAATTGATGCCAACCAGATACTCGACACACCTCATAGTCTGGGGTAACAGAGATGTCGTTGCTGCGACTCCCAGCGTTAGATCGTCCAACCTATGGGCTCACGAAGAGGTTCAGCTTCCTGTCGACTAACACAGCGTCCTCCACAAGAGATGACCCGACCTCTAGTACGGTGTCTCTACAGACGCTCCCATCGGTGGAATGTCTGGATAGCCAAGACTTTCTGAACATGTTCGAGGGCCCCTACGTCAGCTCACCGGAAGCGCCAAACGTCCAAGACAACAAGCAGGTTGTGTCCTTCACTGCTCCCGTAGAGCTTTCTGCCAGGCCAACTACAAGCCGATTCCCACAACTCCACGGGAAACCAAGTCGACGCTTTGAGATCCCTTCTTCTCCTACGTTGCAGCCACAGAGCCGTCTGACCAAAGCAGCAACCACGGAGCAGAAGAGAGAAGCTGAAATGAGCTACAGCTCAAGCGTGGCATCCTCGAACCCTTCTACGAAGCGAAGCAATGCCTCATCGCGGCGCTCGAGAAAGTCGTCTATGACGAGCATGGGTGAGGATGTTTCATCCTCTGAAAGGTCTTCCAAGGAGTCCGATAAAGAGAACGCCTTGCACGAAAGGCTCAAGAGGCGGCCAAAAGACAAACGAATCAGTCTGGGAAGTACACATGCAGCTTTCAGCGCTGAAGCGATGGGTCAGCCACGGATCCGGGCACGATCGGAGACACATCTGCTGGACATCGACAATCACCAACCGAGACCATTACAGGGGTGGCCTGCATACCCCGCGAAGGCAGAATCTTATCCTCCTGTGAGGCCGTGCAGTAGGGGCAAACGGCTCGGCAAAGCCATGGCAGATGGCTTCACCATGAGCCCTCCAGCAACACCAACGGGGTCAATCGTAGATTTGCCCACAACAAGTCCTCCAGAATTGCCACGAATGAGTAGTAAGCGCGTACCGCGCAAGGCCGCAAATACGTCCCCTGTCGGTAATCTACCAACCCGCCTCACGCTTCCAAGAGAGGTTGATGGTATCGAACGCATCAGAATTGGAATCATGGCTAGTCTCGACAATGTGGATGACCTTCGAAATTGTGCGCAAGTAAGCAGAGACTTCTACCTCACCTTTCAGAAACATGAAACGCTGTTGGTTGATAGTGTCCTCTATCATCAATCATCTGCAGCATGGGATCTCCGCCACTCAGTGCGCCATCTGGAGAAGCCGAGTCCTTTCAGATTGAGATCTGTGCAAAGGGATTACGCGACGATCCATGCCCTCGAGGACTTCATTGTCTGGAAATGCGAGTCAATTCTTCGTCCTCAAACACTCAAGGCTCTGCTTGGACAAGAACCACAAAGAAGAGCAGAGCTGGAAGACGCTATCTGGACAATCTGGAGCTTCGCGAACAAATTTGGCAAGACCTCGATGTCGGATGCCGCGTTAGTGAAGCAGACCCAATGGCTCAATGGCAGCGCAACTCATGAGCCCAGCGCCGGAACAGATCAGAACACGCATAGAAAAGCGTGCACAACGAAGCAACTCGAGGACATGAGCGAGATGTGGCGATGTCTCGAGATGCTACTGGCCGGATTCAAGGGCCGTGAGGCTGAGGCTAGGCAGGCAGGTCTCTTTGACAATGTTGGCGAGACGCAAGCCACCGATCGGCAGCTGCTGAGCTTGTGGATCCACGACATCCTGTCTCTGGGCCCGAAAGCCGTGCTCACTCTGTCATCATGCGACTTTGAGCAAGCGAAAGTGTTGGGTATTACAAGATGGACACCTCCCGCAAAGGGCAAGAGTCGGTCAAATTTTCTCAAAGCTGCGGTCGAAGAGGTCTACCGAGATCGATTGATGACAGAAGCAAGGCAGAAAGCGGTCAACTACAGGCAGAGCGTACAGCATAGCCACAAGCGAAGCCATTCTGATCCGCAACGCATCGATGCGCCTATGCTGTCGAGACCCCCAGTGGCACAAAACCGAACATCTCCGCCGAGGCTGGACACGAGAGTGCCATGCCAATCAATGCCAGCTGGAGGTTATTCCTCCATCGCAGAGCGCTTCGAGGTCCGCCCAGATTGCGATCCACTATCTCCGGTGCATCAATCTCCATTGGTATCACCTAGCACCAATCCGGGTGTCTTCTCTCCACTGGTGATGACAAAAAATGCGAGCACGAAGCTTGGTGCAACACTGTTCCCAATGCAGAATCGAGATCAGTCGCATCGACTTTCTGTACCATCAGCTCGTGCGGGCCATGAAAGGACCCAGTCAGATAATCGTTCGATTGCAGATGTGATTGACCCGACAGACCAGGCAGTAGCGTTGATGGTGCAGGAGATGGGCTTCTCTGAAGCCGAAGCAAAACGAGCGCTGGCAATGAGCGATACAGGCTCGGGCATTGATGTTGAGAGGGCAGTAGAGCTTCTGGCAGCAGATGCAGTCCCTGCTGAACGTCCGCGGCAATCGATAGTCTTCGAGTTGCCTGCAGCTACAGGTGACGCTCGGCTTGCACGCAAGCCGATTAGGCGAGATGTCTGCGAAGGACACTGTAAGCCTATGCTACTGGTCGAGCCTAGGAGAGAGCGAGTCAGCGGTCTTGGTGTGGTTAAGCGTGGCCTCAGCTACCGCATGAGCTTCCGGCACACCAAGAGCAGCCGATTGAGTGTTATACCTGACGACGAAGAGACGAGTCCCACAACTTCTGCTAGCACGACAGATGACAATAATGGTCGCAGCGCGGGCTTGTCGAGTTCGACGACCTCGGCTGCCCCAGCATTCATTCCCCCGACCCTGCCAACCAACGTCTCGGCAAAAGCCGTAAAGCTTCTAGGAGAAAACGTCACGGAAGTGCCTGAGCGTTCACCGGTATCGCCAGTGACGCCTACAACGCCAACAATCGAATGGCTAAAGTCCGAAGTCAATCATAGGGCCGATGCTCAAGCACTCGTGAAAGATAGCAGCATTACCTTCTCGAACATGTCGAAACCACGCATCACATTGCAGAGAGTAGGTACGGGGGCGAAGAAGACATCCTGGAACATTCCAGGTAGGAAGAGAAGAGAAACAATTGTACAGCCTGAGATTATTGGTTTTGCTTATTAGCAAGGTGTTGTTGGTATAATATTCCCTAACCGCAAGGAAACATATCCCATTGGGAACCACTCCACATGGGAGCGGTGAAGGACGAATTAATGATGGCAGAATGAATTATGAGATATGAACTTTCGACCTATCGGTCAGCTCAGGCAACAAAATTTGAAGACACAATATTTAGTGCAATTTCGAGATACCACAGCATTGCACAATCAAGCAAGCTAGCAAGCAACCATTTTGGAGCATTTTCGCGGTGCCGACATGACAAACGAAGAGTGGAGGAAGAGTAGAGAGAGAAGGGATTTCAAGCACACGTATATAAGTCCCAGAGGTAGTATATAGGATTAGTCCTCTCACAAATGCTATTGACTTTGTCCACACTCATGTCTCCTCGCTCTTCGATGTTCTCGTGTTCTACCGCCCTAACCCTTCCATAGCAGGCTATGCAAGATCAGACAATCTGAGGACAACGAACAGTACCTATGCGATGTCCACTGCTTTATAGTTACAACAGTTCTCCTTGTGAAGTCTACTACCCTCATTCCTCGTCCCATGTCCCAACGTGTTCACCTCAGTATTGCATCCACACACGACTTGCCTCAGCCTTTCAAACCAAAGGCACCGGCGCGGCACGGCACGGCACATCCCCACCCATCACAGCGTTACGTATCTCACTGACAGTGACAGCCCACTAAGCAACCGCGCCAGCATGTCACCACCACCACTAACCCAGCCCAACCACGAAGCTCAAGATCCATCACCACCAGCGCAAGAGGGCTATGTACATTCTCGTCCACCACGAAGCACAATAGCCACCAGTCCCAGTCCCACTCATCCAAAGACACCAAGCACAAGCACAGCCACAGCCACAGCCACAGCCATAGCCACGAAAGCGCAATCAAGAATCTCCCATCTCCAATCCTCAATCGCCAAAACACGCAAGGAACTCGACGAGACACAGACCAAGCTGGACGAGGCGGTAGCGGGCCTCAGTCTCAGTCTTAGTCATGCCCGTGAGAGCCAACCCCAGACTCGAGACTTCAACCACAACGCTTCCAGCTCTAATCCACATCCACATCCAGATCCATATCCATATCCATATCCATGCTCTACAGACCCGCACCACAAGGACCCAGACCTCAAAAGCAGCGGAACACACACCCAAACCGCTACGGCTACCGTCGCGGCCGGCAAGAAAGTAGTCGAAGCACATATCAGACTGCTCACACGGTACAACGCGACCAAAGATGTGGCGATGGCGTTGCTGGGGATGATTGCGGAGCGGGAGGGGAGGGCGGTGGGGAATGTTATGCGGGAGAGGGGCCTTGGACTTGAAGGGGAGTGAGTGAGTGGGTGGGCGGTGCTGACACAGACTGTGGGCGCTGAGAGTTGCGGGAGGACAGGGATGCGCACGCACGCACGCATATTCACGAAGTGAAGGGAGGTGAGGTGAGATGTGTAGCTGCTTGGAGTACAGTGTCTCCTCTCAGGTCAGGTGCAGTGCAGGCTTTGCAGGATCGTTGAGCACACTAGAGGAGGAGCAGGTCTTATTACTAAAACGACTAGTTTGTGCGTGTTCTTCGGGTCAATGCTAAGGGAGTAAGGGGTCATGCGATATGTCTAGCACTTCCGGGTCGGTGGGGTCAAGTCTGAGCGATGTGTCAAAAGTTTATCAGTATGCTGGCTGCGCCGGGGGATGTGCTCTAATCTGGATCGGAATTGAAACTATGGACTGTGGTATCATCTCGTAAGCTCGTCATGTTGTGCGACAATGCTTGGTAGGTATGGTATCTATGTATGCAATCTCGCCGAAGCGACTGACCCTTCCGGACTCACAACGGTATCACCTGAACCGCTGGTGTCAGGGGTATCCGGGACCTTGCTGCTCTCCTTCCGAATTAAAGACTTCAAGCTGGAAATACGCTTCAAGCTTCTGTCTGATTTCTTCTTCCGCCGTGTTCCTTTCGCTTTGGTCTTGGTGGGAGAAGCGACAGGAGTTGGGCAAGGAGTACTCTCGATAGAAGGTACGGTAGTAGACTCGGCAGAAACAAAATGACCACTGGGGGAATCAGATGCACCGCTAATAATGGATGTAATAGACATAGGATTCTAGCCTGGACCATACTCCTGCGTGCCATCATCGCCGCCTGCTGTTCGTGGTCTGCCTGCGTAGCCCTGGGATTGTGGTCTCTGCTGTTGCATGGATGGGTACATCTGCTGAGCTCCGCCGAATTGACTCTGGGCTGCGTAAGGGTTGTACATAGCCTGATCGCCGAACATCTGAGCTGGAGGCTGAGGGTAGCCTTGGTTTGGATCTTGATGAGCATCGCCGCCCATTTGAGCAGCATACATCTGGGTTGGTCTGTATTGATTGTCTGGCGGTGGCATACCGCCATGTGGAGCCATGGTGTTGTAGTCTTGCATCTGTGGAGGAGGTGGAGCTTGCTGCTGAGGTACCTGCTGTGCGGCAGCTGAACCGCCTGAAGTGGTTGGTCTCTTGCTGCTGTGGCCACCTGCATCTTCGCGGGGGACAATATCGATGAGGAAGTCGAACATGTCAGATTTGGCGAGGGCGGCAGCTATGTCAGAGCGCTGGAGGGTGCGTCTTTTGTTGTCTTCTGCGTGAATCCAGGCGCGCATTGTGAGTTCTGTGATGAAGATATCGCAGCCTTTGGCGAAAAGAATGGGGGCTTCGGCGGAGATCATCTTAACCTCGGGGTCAGCCTTCATGACCTTCTTGATTCTGGCGAGAGGAAGTTGGTGGATCTTGAAATCATGGCTGTCGGTCTCGAGATGGTTGATTGTCTGTTGCCAGTAGGTTGCCAGAATCTCGCGCGAGGTGCCTGTGAGGCCTTGGTTGATCTAGAATCAGGTTAGTACAGGGCGATGGTAGAGCGTTGGGGACTTACATTCTGCCATAAACCAGAGTACAACTCAGTGTGAGGCACATATCCTTGCGCCGAGAGCTAAACAAAGACACGTCAGCCTCCATTGGTCTTGTTACGCCATGTGTATGTCGGCAGTACGCTGTGCTGCTCGTGTTGTTCTTCCCTCAGCTCCTGCTCTTCTGATAACTCGACATTTGCGATCAGTGCAGGATCCAGTATTTCGCCATCTGGGACTGCCGGCGCATGGGCATCAGAGTGATCGGAAGTCATGTTGGCGAAGGATTGGAATGCAGTCAAGAAATGGTCAACGTACCGCTGCGGATGCGCCTACAGAACATTTGTCAGCCCATTGATCAAGCGAGTGAAAGGGCTCGGCTATGCGCAGAACAATTGCATTGTGGGCAGCGAAGTCTCACTTACCATAATGTCCACCTTGTGAAATGTCGTACAGCGGCTGCTGCTGGTTCCTTTGGTTTTGCGGGTTTGTGCCCTGCTGCTGCCCTTCCATTTTGATGTTCGATTGATTTACGATGCCTCAGCTCAGCTCAGCCCAAAAAGTGCTGTTGGAAGGTAGGAAAGGCGGTGATGCGAGGCAGTTGCGCCGGACGCGCCAGAGGATGTGATTGCCGAGTGACAGCAATAGTTGGGGCAAGCTAAGATTGCGCAAGGGCTAAGCAACAGACGCGCAACCTGGTAGATGTCGATGTCGTCGGGGAGCTGCGGTGAGGTTGACTAGGCAATGTGAAGGCTGAAGGAAGCAACAAGCACTGGAAGCTGGACTCAAGAGTTCAAGTTGGTTAGCGGATCATGATGGGCGTCGTAGCGGGGTTTCTGTTCCCATTTATCCACGGCAAACCCAGACGAGCTGCATCTCGCACGCCAGGTAGCAGGTTTGCCCTCCGAGGCCATCATGATGAATTTGGACCGCTGTGCGAAAGTACGCTCGATCTCGACTCCCCGGATGATGGCATTGTTTACGTGCTGCCTCGTCGCGGTCAAACCACCAATCACTGAAACGACCTTGATGGAGCTACTGGTCCAATGACCTTGGGCATCGTCTAGCTCAATTTCCAGGACCAGTGACCACTCATCGACAGGCAAGCAAAAAAAGACCACCGGAATTCTAATTTGCCAGCGCAGAGGGGACCAGCTCAGCCCAGTTTCGCCCTATGAAACACGTTGCCAAAGCCTCATCTTGAGCTGATAGGTCGCCAGCGACTTCGCCCACGCCAGAGACATCTCAGGTACATCAGCCTGGTAGTTCGTTGACAATCCTACGCTACGCAGTTTTGGTGTAACACGCACGAACACCGTCAGATGATCCTCGCTGCCAGGCGAAATGCTCTTGTCGTCATTTCGATCGTCAGGTACATCGCAGATACAGTTACAAGTACATTGATTTTCAACCATTGACACAATATAGAAACTTCTTCACCGCTCAGAGAAGTGACTTTTGGCATGACGTTTTCCAACCAGAAACACTTCACTTTCCTGTTTCTGAGGACTACTCTTGCGTCTCGCCTGTCTTCCTGAGCGGCGGTGTAGCAGTCTAGCAAGCTACACTTTTCATTCTGACTGATGCCTCAGCACATCTGTGATCTCGCACCGCCTTCGGGGCTGCGGAATGCCATCATGTCCAGCCTTCAAGCCTTACTTCTTGGGCATCAAGGGACTGCGGCCGCTGCAAAGCCACCCTCCTTCGCCATTGTGAATTCCAATTTTCAGGGCTGTTTTTAGCTCAGAGTAGACTGCCACAACTATGCACCGGAGTACGGTGTTTCTAACAATCAGGAAATGCAGAAGTTGTACGGTGAGCGTCACATGCCTCCAACGTCAGACATTTCATGTGCGGATGGAAATTTTGGAGAATCACAAGTCGCGTGTCAAGTACTTCATTCACTTCCGTGTCTATCGTCTTGCATTGTTGCGCAGCATGGCTCTTGCCGTAGAGTCTCGAAAGGCCAGCACATCGAGTCCTGCACCGGAAATTCTCTCAGATGATCGCATCGAAGACTTGCTCAAGGAGGCTGAGACTCGACTTCGGGCAAAAGCAGGCCTTGAGCCCACTCCAGCAAATGAAGACGTCCTCGCGCTTGAGACTACCGATGCTGCCCCTAAGAAGCGCATTCACTTCTCTAAGCTGGAGCACAATCTCGATCGCTCATCATATCTGAAGAACCACAATGGCGTTGTCAAAGCTAGCCCGGATCTGATGGTCCCAGCAGAGCAGCGCAAGATGGCAGATGGTCTCAGGGCCGTAACAAGGGAACTTGGCGACAGCAAAAAAGTGGTAAGCCGACCTACAGCATTCAAGCTATTGCCATTCCCCCAATATGAGGAAATCTTATCCCAACTTTCTCTTGATGCACATCAGCACCTCATTTTGAGCTTGCCGTGCTCCCATGAGAGTTTAATAAAATTCATAGTTACTCTGACTTGTCCACACACGACCCACTTGATCACATTCTGCATGTCTAGCACAATGCTAATATATCCTTGCGCAGAACGACCAGACCGATGCAGGCTCCGAATGGTTCAACCTCCCCAAGACTGAGCTCACAAGCTCACTCAAACGCGATCTCCAACTTATCGAAATGCGAAACGTCCTCGATCCTCACAGACATTACAAGAAGAATACGAGAAAAGGCAAAGTGCCTACTTTCTCGCAGGTCGGCACCGTACTTGAGGGGCCAACAGAATGGTACTCTGGTCGCATTAACAGAAAGGACCGGACCAAGAATTTCGTCGACGAGGAGATGCGAAACGAGCAACAAACCGGTCGCTTCAAGAGGAAGTACACTGAGATCCAGCATTCGAAGACGAGCGGCAAGAAAGCTCATTACAAGAAACTTCAGGAGCAGCGGAAGAAGAGAAGCTGAAAGGTCATCTTGCATTTCACCCGTCTCCATACACCTGCCATCTTGTCCAATGACAGCAAGCCAAGCGGCGCACGTCTGGGTTCAAAACAGATCCGTAAAGACAAAGCTGGGGCGTGCCAGTCAATGGTTGTACAACTCAGACAATACTGTCAGGCACCATGTGAACGGTACAGATCTTATTCGGATTTCCCCACAGGGGAAAGAGGAGACAAGGCCTTCAAAGAGAACTATGCAGTGATCAGCAGCACAGAATTTGCAGGCCATCTGGTGTCCACAGCTGAGCTGTTTCGTGGTACTGCCACAATTAGCCAGAAAGTGAGCACAGCTTATCGGAGCGCATAATATTTGGCTTGCAAACCATGCAAACATTCGACCTCGGCGGGCTGGGAAGCAACATTTGAAATACAGCAACTTCAAGCAAGGCTACTACAGCGTTGTCGATATCTTTGTGCTTTCCGCGTTGGCCGTCGCTTAGGGATATTCTGTCGACTACACGTTACTACAATGCTTTCAGGAGGGTGAACTCTAGTCAGTTGTCTTGTCATACCCATCGCATCAGCTAAGTGGCATCAATGGCGCCCTCAAAGTCTGAACGAAGTGCTGTCTACGGCAACCCTCAGGTTCCACCGGAAGTGATCAAGCACTTCTCATCAGTACCCATTGCTGCACCTACAGTCAACGACGCAGCCTTCGAATCTATGTACCTCTCGCGGACATTAACCCACCATGGTCGAGGTCATACACTCATGGGTGGTACCTGGAACACTCCCGACACCATTGCACATCTGCTTTCTTTCTACCGCTCTGAAAGCTCGCATGAACACGCAGAAGTCCGTCGCTTCTACACTTTCGGCTCTGGTCTTAATGCACATCCCGACCTACTGCATGGCGGCGTCATCGCATGTGTCCTCGACAGCACTATGGGGAACGTCGTTGGCCTGGCGTTTCAGGAAATGGGATCCAGAGGTGGTGCGAGTATGTTTACCGCACAGCTGAACACGAAGTATGAGAAACCTGTACGGACGCCGGGAACGGTAATGGCGAGGGCCTGGGTCAAGAAAGTTGAGAGCGGAGGAAGGAAGGTGTGGGTCGAGGGAGTCATACAGAGCGGTGATAGTGGAGAGATCTGTAATGCTAGAGCTGAGGGCTTGTGGATTAGAGCGAAGCCGAAAAAGGAGAAGCTGTGACTCTCTTTCGTGCTTGGCACATCAGCAGGCAAGCTGACGAATCCACGCAGGAGAGTCCCTGGTGCATGGGTTAGCGGTAACCTTTGGACGACCCGGGTTGTGGGACAGATGTCTGTATTGATAGGTGCGAGTGTCGACATGAGGCGGTATGTATGTCCGTAATACTCTTCCCAGGGCAATGGCTCGAGGAAGGTTCGATCGTACTCAGATAGACCACAACAAACCCCTATGTCGAAGGGTGACAGCTCAACTTCAAATGCAATGCGGCTTCTGACGCGCATGCATAACTTAAATATCCCATGAGTTGGCGTTCATCTGCACGGAGCAACACATCATTCTATCATCACTGCAATCAGCTGTCATTTTCTAATTCTGCATTCGCGATGAGGCCGGCGTGAGGAAGAGTTGGAACTCCACATCAAGAGGTAAATAATCGAAGGTACATTGTTACCCACCAGTGTGGTCACAGAATCAACTGATTTTCCGGTCGTGAGAAGACAAGTACCACGCGGCATTGTACGCATGTTTCGATCCCTGCTGTACGACAGAAGACTAGGAGTAAATGCGATCGCAGGCTCGGTTGCTCGTGGGCAAGGCTCAAATCGACGTACAAGCGAGCATGGAATACCGCGCATCGTGTACGAAATAAGTCCCGCACATTATCCATGATGAGGATCACGGTATGCCATCCGAGTTTTGCGACACGCATCACTCTGAACCCTTCCCTGTGAACTCGTGCAACTCATCTCGTATGTCTTGGACCAGAATGGTTGATAACCTCGTCTGGTAGAGCGGTTTCACGCCGAGGAGGGAGCATATCTGAGAATTCGAGAAACGCAGAAGATATGTCGAACAGCAATTTGCCTAAACTCCACGAGCACCGCAAGCGGTGTTGACAGCGTCTCGTTCGACCAGGAGACTGATGCCACAATTTCCAGTGGCTGTTCGCCAACCCAATGGGAGCATTTATGTATGCGGGAGGCCGCGCGAACCTTACTTCTTGGGGCAAATTCAAGATCTCGATCTCACCATGATTGGCTTTTCGTGGATTGCTATCCCTGATACCACGATCCACAAGCCAGGATCATCGCCGACGGCTTCAAGTTTATGCTCGTTGGCAATCTCCCACCTAACAATATATCACTTTTGGCCTCGCCTTCCTGTCGCTCGTTCTCTTCCTCCCTTCAGCACGCTCAGCCAAGCTCATAGTCACTCTTTAGGACAATCACCAACTCGTTGCCTCGGCACGTATTCACTCTTTAACAACAACATTAGCAGCGATACCCAAACCTTACGAAATACATAATTCCCCGTTACCTCAGACTCAATCAAAATGAAGTTCTCAGTCGCAACCGTCGCCGCTATTGCAGGCGTTGCCTCCGCAGACACATGGGCGGCATGGAGCTCTTCCAGCACCACATCCAGCGTCCCTGCCGTCAAGACCTCATCCTCATCCTCTGATCCCGCAACCTGGTCTGCATGGGGCAGCTCCAGCACCTCTGCCTCCAAGACCTCAACCTCTTCCTCCGCCAAGATCACCTCATCCAGCTCTGCCTCCAAGACCTCAACCTCTTCCTCCACCAAGATCACCTCCTCATCCAGCTCTGCCAGCTACGACTGGTCTGAGTGGACCACCGAGAGCAAGGGCCCCGACTCCTGGACCACAACCGTTGTCTCCGCAATCACAACCTACTGCCCATCCGCCACCGAGATCGTCCACGCCGGCAAGACCTACACTGTCACCTCTGCTTCAACTCTGACAGTCACTGACTGCCCATGCACCATCTCCGTGCCCGTCTGGACCAAGACCTCCACGTCTTGCTCCAGCACTGCCACTCCAGCTTCCGGCAAGCCAGTTGGTGCTTCAAGTGGGGCTGCCTCAAACGGTGCTGCCTCCAGCGATGCTGCCTCAAGCTGGGCCGGCTGGAACTCTGCCGCTGCATCATCCAGCATGCCAGCCGATGGCTCAAACGCCGCCGCTAGCTCAAGCTGGGCTGCCTGGAACTCTGCTGCACCATCATCGCTCAGCACGGTCTCAGGCACACCTGTCGCTGCTGCCTCCGGTGCTGCCTCCGCCACTGGCTCGGGTGCATGGCAAACACCTTCCGCCACCGTTGCGCAGCCAATCGCTGCATACACCGGTGCTGCCAGCCGAAACGCCGTTGCTGGCTTGGCTGGTATTGCCGGTCTCGCCGCAATTCTTCTGTAAACGTCTCACCTCTGAGCTGTCCGTCTGTTCTCCACCGACCCTTAGCCACCTGCTTCTGAGTTGGGTGGCGCGGCAGATCAGGTGTGGTTGATGAATGTTGGAAATTCCGCGCAACGACCGCAATGAATAGCATACTTTGGAAATAGATAGACCAGCCATTGGACTCTGACCGACAAGATAATCGTACATGTCTCGCACTACAGAGTCCATGTGATTGGTGACAATGATATTCCTTTGTGGTCATAACTGATCTTCTCCCTATTCAACGTCGTTCCAGAGTAGGACGCGCTGACTGCTGCAGACACCTGCATACCACAAGCGGCCTACATCACCGCGGTAGCTTCATCCATCGAACCATCTAATGCCCCTAATGATTCCACCCAGACGCTGAACAGTTGCCAACAGTATAGACACCATACGCCTTTCCAACCTGGGCCACCCCATTCCCACCGCCTCAGACCAACACAACACATCTAACGCCCCACCACCCACCAACTTATTCACAACCACAAGCACAACGCCCACCCAGTCCCCCCGGCGGCCTCACTTCCTACAAACCCCAACCACATACCTCATAACATTCCACCCGCGGAACTCCCTCGTATTCCTCACATCGACACTCTCCCACCCCCCAATCCGCCCCACAACCTTATCAACCCGCCCATCCAAATGGCAATTCCCCATCGCAACAGGCCAAACCCAGCCCAAACACCAGACGTACGCCATCGTGACCCAATCAGAGTCATTGGCAACGTGCTCGAAGAACAAGAACTCCCCGCCGGGTTTGAGCAGCGTCTGGATCGTGGTGAGGATCTGCGGGAGTTGCGCTTGGGGCGTGGAGCAGAGGCTCTTCACGCAGATGATGGTGTCGAAGACGCCGTCGCCGGAGCCGGAGTCGGAGTCGGCGGCGGAGGGGTACAGACCCGCTTTGTGCAGCGCGGGGATCAGAGACGCGGGTTCAGCGCCGGCTTCAAGCGCGATGTAGCGACCCCCATCGGATTCCGGATCCAGACCCACGCCCCGCGCGTTGAGCCGTAAGCGCGCGTGCAGCGCGGCGTTCGGTTCCGCGCCGACAACGCGCTGCACCTGGCCTGTGCGCACGACTTCGACGAGGTGGCGCATTTGGTCGCCGGCGCCGGGGCCGAGTTCGAGCACGGCGCCGTGGGCGCGCGAGAAGAGGCTGGCGATGTAGGGGGTTTGGTCTGGGGAGAGGGCCATTTGCGGGCCGATGGTGTGCCAGAGGTGGCTGAACCAGGCGGATTGGAGGGTGTAAGGGGAGAAGATGAGGAGGGGGTTGGAGAGGAGGGTGCCGGGGAGGGCGAGGAGGGAGAGGGAGAGGAGGTGGAGGGGGCGGAGGAGGTCGAGGAGGCGGGCGGTGAG